>Ga0214544_1002678_pt1 | contig 37301 bp, 19 predicted proteins | sample CNSS3metaG_FD_160074 | JGI IMG/M metagenome (GOLD analysis project Ga0214544, IMG submission 160074) | Root nodule microbial communities from cowpea collected in UCLA plant growth center, Los Angeles, California, USA - CNSS3 | ecosystem: Host-associated > Plants > Roots > Nodule | place: USA...
ATATATAATATAATATAATATAATATAATAATTATCGAAAACAATATCAAAATTTGAGTCTTTCATCAAACAACTCAATATTATGCTTTTACTTAAAAATCTCTTATTTAAAGACTTTCAAACTGAATTGATCCTAAAATTTGTACTTCAAATTTGTAATTGACGTAATAAACTTTATTAATAATCAATTATGTTGATAAGTTCTTAAATATCTAAGATTTTTATTTATTTAAAAATAATAAACTAAATACTTATTTTTTTTCTAATTTATTAAATAAAATCTTAATTATCTAATAATGATAAAATATTTATTTTTTTAAAATTATTTAATAAACCCTTAATTATTTAAAAAATAATAATAATAAATACCAATAAAATTTAAAAAATAAACATAACAATATGATAATGCCAATAATCAATAAATAAATAAAGATGGGTATGTAACAACAAAGGTGAGGCGAACTTTGTGACATGTCTTATTATGTTTTTTAATATCTATTAGAAAATTGACTAAAACATAATCTTTATTCATATTATTAGTTTCATTTATCAAGTGTAGACTAAAACAAATAAAGTTATAGATAAAGTGTTGCATAGTTAATTTCAAAAACCTCTTTGAAGATCGGTGACAGAGTAATTGGTTCATAAGTTCGTTTGAAAGCCAATCTCAGCCAAATCTCTGACTAATCACATTAAATAAGATGAAACATTACATTACATATAACTGTAACTAGGAAAAGGAAGTAGCAGCATGGTTTGGTTCTCCAACTCAATCATACCTCCAAAACCTAATTTAGACAGAAGCATCTTGTGAAGTAAAGCCTTACCCCAACGGTTTTGAGTTAATACACTCTTTTGGGGCCATTTATAGTTCTTATATGCTTTTTGATAGATTACATTTGTCTTTTCATGTTAAAATACTTCTTTTGATGAATTTGAGGTAATTAGGTGTTTTTAGATAGTTTTTAGTCTTGTTTTAAACTTTGTAAGTGCAATTCAGTGAGAACCAAAACGAAGGTAATGTTTGACAGAGAAGAGAGAAAAGAGAAGGAGAAAAGAAAAACAGAGAAGCTGATGCAGAAAAGAGAAAAACTGTGCAATACTGTGTCTTGTGTTTATTACAAGACCAATGAGCTTCTTAGGTTTATAAGGAGGGAGTTTCACAGGGAGACACAACGTCAATGAGACCTGAGTCCAATCACATAAAATATTAACACCACTCTCAACTCAAAACTTCAAGGCCCAAAACTTCAAGACAATATGTTTATGGGATCTTTATTTTTATACAGTGCTCTACTTTCTCATACTTGAATTCCTAACAAAGATATGCTTTCATTGTGAATGCAAAGTAACCTCAAAGAGGAGAATGGAACCACATGTACTTTCTTGTGAAACTAATACAAAGTCTGCTATTTCTTCTCAATGCCAATCTACTTTCTACTGTTTTACCAAAACTAGGGTTTAGCCTTTCGAGATTGAAATACCAGTGCTGTTTTTCTTTCTTGAACATTAATCTTTAGTTTATGTTTCCCTTACTTTAAATCTATTTCAATAAACTTGTTCTGCTCTTTAATACATTTTTACAATTTACATGTTTAAATTTTCATTCCATTTCGCCTAATCAAATTACTGCTCACATTGCATTGCATCATGTTAATCTAGTTAGGTAAATAGGTGATTTCAGAATTTTAGTTTTGGATGTTGACTTTAATTTTTCCATTCAAATTCTGTATTCTTGCATTCGTTTTACTTTATTTTTCATTAGTCGAACTTGATAGTAAAATAGAATTTGATTCTTAACCCCAATCACAGATTCTGTAAATATCAAAACATCAGTTTCTCATTTTAACAAGTAAGTAATTATGTTAATCTGCATTGATTTAGAGATTCTGATTTATGTAACTCTTTTGTTTCAATTGATTAACCAGTAAAATATGTTTGTATTTTGCATTGCATGGTTGAACCATTCCATTAGACAGAATTCAATTCATGTTTGATAAACTGCTGCCAGGTTTTAATTAGTTATTTTCATTTCTGCATGCATTTCTTATGATTAAACTGCATCTTAAGACTTTTCCATTCATTTCATACTCATTTTCTACATATCTACTTCATTGACGCATTTTCATAACAGTAAAACAGTCTATTCATTCAAGCATCTCATCCGGTTGAGATCTCGTAATTAGGCATGGTTCTTAATCATTCTAAACATCCCGGCATATTACATTACATCATTTTTACACATTCTCGATTTCTAAGCATGCCCAATAGCATTTTATCAAGCATTAACGATATATGTAGTGCACATGCATACCCTTCCGTCATAATTAGTTCTTCTATTAGAATCACCGGTTTTCTTGCATTTTAATTCATTTTATGATTCTCACATTTTCTAACACTACCGATACAGGAAGGGGATTTGACCGCGGTTCTTTTCTTAATTTGCACCGAGACGTATAAAGTGAGTTAAAAACCAAAATCTACACGGATATAGGACTGAATTTATACAAACTTTTCATTTAAAATTGAGTTATGATAGATTAACAAACTTTTTAACAAAGTTTTTGACAAAGTTTCCTATTCAAGTAAAAAAACATTATTTTATTATTTTATTTTAATTAAAAAATAAAAATTTAATCTGTTTTAATTCTATTTTAAGAAACTTTGTTAAATTTGTCAAAAGTTTCTTTGTCAAGAGGTAATTTTCCTTTAAAATTACTGTCATCTCTTGAAATTTGAGAAGAAGTCTTTCCTTAAACTATACATTAGGGGTGAACTTTGCAACGTGAGAGGAAAAAACAGTTGATCAGTAATAGACTATAAGTAGCAGTTTATCTTAGCAGCTGAAATAAGATTATACTCAATTATGCATGGGACATCTTCTTCAAATTTGTAACTGCTCCTTCACCTACTATTAATTTCCAATCGCATTTAATTTCCAATCGCATTTTTAAGCGCGGTGTCGATGTCCCAAACAACTCACTATACCAATTTGAATTAGTATTTTGGATGTTTGTTGTGGAACATAAAACCAAATGCTTTTGTGCCATATTTGCCGCCGCTTCCTCCCTATCAAAATTTATTTGACGAAAAGGTAACGAAATTTATTTTTTACATGAGACAATAATCATTATAATGAAATATTTAGCATTTTTTTTTTCTAAATACAATTATAAACTCTTGCAAAGTTATGTGACATTTATCATTATATATAAACTATGTCTTCCTGTATAGTATAGTGTGTTTGAAGAACAAATTTATGGAGAGCAAGACGCATTTATAAACAAAAAAAATAAGTAAAATGTTGAGACTAAAAAAAGTTTTGCATGATTTATAGTAAGCTTCACAAGATATGTATTTCTCTAAACAACAATATAAATTAAAACTTAAGGTTAACATCATATTTTATTGTCACATATAAGTTTTAATCATTTAAACAATAACAAGTGTAACAATTTAATTTGTGTTGCTATTATTAGAAGGCATTTTTGACATTAATAAACTATTACAAAAACTCATACTTATTTGTATAAGAACTAAAATTTGAACTCTAAATAGACAAATACATATAATGGGTAACTAATAGCCAAAAAAAAAAAGGAATATAAAACTGTATAACAAGCTTCAAATGATTTCCAATGATGACATTTCAAATCATTCATTTTAACAATAATATATCACAACAAAGTAAGAAGTGTATTAAGAGGTAACACTAGAATACAAAGTAAAAAATAATCTTATTAGACGTATTACTAGAAATTTTCACATTACATAAAATTTTTCTTATAAATTTGTTAAAAAATTTACAAGAAAAGATTTTTTTTTTTTATCATTTTTTCCAAGAATCTTAATTAGCAGGTAATTCCTTTGTGAATAATTATTTTTTATAAGATTATAAAATTTGCAAATATTTCTTATAAAAATTTTTACAAAAAGTGTTTTATACAAAATATTTTGCCAAACAATTCGTAGCAATTTCTTGCAATTTTGAGGTATAGTTCATGTGTTTCAGAAAATTATTTTTGAGAATCTTGTTTTAAAATTCTGTTCCTGAAATTTCATTCCAGAAATATTGTTTCAGAAATTTTTGAAAGCTTTGAAAATTTCGGAACATCTAATCCATAAGTCACTTTGAAGGTGGGTATAATGGTTATTTTAAAAATCTAATATCGTGCGCAAAGAAATTGTGGGGTGAAGGAAGTAAAGCTCCTCTGAAAACTTTTCATAATTAATTTTTGGGCTATTTTTCCTTTGGGCTTTCTCTAAAATTCTAATTATACTCATGCTAAAATTAATAGAAAGGGGTAGTGGAAGATTTTTTTTCGTGTTTTAATTATGGTTTTCGATTGTTTAATCCATAGATATTTTAGATTATAGAATTCAAAAGTTTTAATTTTACATATTTTTAATCGTACAATTTAAAATATAAATTTATATTTCGATCCTACAATTTGTAATACAAATTTATATTTATATAATTTGTAATGCATAATTGAAAGACAATCCAAGATACAAATTATATTTTTGATTATACAATTCAAATAGCAAATTTATATTTTAGATTGTATAATTCGTAATATAAATTTGGAAGAAAATATAAAATACAAATTATATTCTAGATTGTATGATGCAAACTTATATTCTTAATTGTATGATGCAAATTAATTTTTCATAGGGGTAACTAGGTCATTTCACTAAAATCATGGTAGTGCAGGAAGAATAGATGGGGTGCGGATTACTTTTACTTAAGCTTTCTTTTCCTGAGTCCCATGATTACTAAATACACCCTATACTAAGCAAAAGAACTATAATATCGTTCCTCATTGTATCACATCAATGTTATTCCTGCCATCACAGTTGCACTAATTGGAGGGAAGAAAAAGAAAGAGGACGATAGAATTTTGTATAAAAAAACATACATAGATAAAAAAAATTCCCAAGATGAAAACTTTACAAAATCTCTTTAGTTTGGAAAATAAAGGGCTTCGGATGAAGAGGTTTTTGGTTCTCAATTTTATGAAGAGAAGTGAGGAAGGAAAAGAAAAAAGAAGGTAATGAAATTTGGAAGATTTTTATTGGCACCCCCCACTTTTGTAAGATAAACTTTCATCACTATTCTTAAACAAGCCTAAATTATGAACAGATTAAACCAACGACCATCTCAATTTCATTCGATGTCAACCGCAACTTAATAACTACACATCCCCACTAAAAGGAATCGTCACTGATTATTAGTGTGAACAGATAAGAGGAAATAGCAGTGTAAGAGAAAATCATTGATTTAGTTCCCAACACATATCCAAATTTTTTTTTTACCTATTTTGGAGAGAAGCGTGAATACTTCAGCCCAGCGATGATGGAGGCGATAAGCAGCACCAGAACACTTGCCCATCCACAGACAAACAGAAGAGCAGGGATCTGAGTTGAGCCCCACATAACAGCACAATCAGACATTGCTTCTGCTTCTGCTAAAATGCAATACACCAAAAGTAGCATCTGGATTGAGTTTGCAGACACACGAAAACCCAATGGTGCATGAATTGTTGAGAAAATGAAACTCCCAAAGAGTATTGCGTTCCATGTTATGGGTTGGGCAAACACACGAAGTGCTTCTCCAGAATTTATAACTGATTGCTGCTTTACCTTACCTGTGCTTTCCCACAATTTTGGTAACTTATCGAAAGGATTACCTAAACAACTTGCTACGCCGACCTCAAGTGCTAAGAAGCCAGCCCATACAGTATGATCTTGTTTTTCATGTTTCTTGAGACCTATGATATCTGGATTCCCATCAATTGCCTCATGAGTATGATATTGTTTTTCATGTTTCTTGGAAGTTGTGATATCTGGATTTCCATCAACTGCTTCATTCTCTCCATCAATATTTATCACTGTAGAGGATCCCTTCTTTATCTGGGGATAGTCACTTGGTTAGTAAGAAATTTGATAAAATTTGTTTCTAGTATCAAACATGCAAAAATAAAAAAACATAGGTTTTGTCACTCACAACAAGATGTGAGAAACTTCAACAAAATTGATGAGTATCGAAGTAAAAGTTTTATTGGGAAATGTTTTTTCGTTTTGACTTTTAAAGAAAATCTCATCTCTTAATAAATGAAAGTTATAATTAAATTTGGACAACCTTCTTCTTGAAAGTAAAAAGACTTATATACCTTTTTTGTCTTATTTTCGTAGTGTTTGTTGCGGATGGTTCTCATTTTGACAGAAGGTCTAAAATAGTCCTCATTTTGACCGAATGTTTAAAATGATCATCATTTTTGCAATTCGTGTTTTATTTGGTCCTTTTCTGTAACGTCGTTTAAATCATTAACGGAGCATTGTACATGTGGCACGGTTTGTATGTACGGTACACATAACACACCCTAATACAAACCGTGCCACTTGTACAATGCTCCGTTAATGATTTAAACGGCGTTATAGAAAGGAATAAATAAAACACGAATTGCGAAAATGAGAACCATTTTAAACATTCGATAAAAGTGAGCATCATCCACAACAAACTAAAATGAGGACCAAAAAGGTATTTAAGCCAAGTAAAAACAACATAGAAAGATATGGTACTTGAGATAATAAAGATAGAATCCAATTTCGATCTACGAGTACCTTGAACTTCTCCAGTGTCGGCTTCTGATATAAATCATCCATCCACTACATTCAAACAATAAAGATATGGTAATTGAAAAGTAAAAGTGAATTCAATTTCAATAATATTAGTTGTATAAGAAAATGAAAGATTTGTTTTAGTGTCTCATCCAACGTAAAAATAATAAAATATGGTACTTGATAAGTAAAAGTGAATTTCAATTTATATAATAATTTATTACTAATTATAAGGTACCTTTAACTTTTCATTCATCTCAGCAACACGATCTTCAAGATACGATTGAAATCCCTAAAAGCAATAAAATATCAGGTAATTGAGAGTTTATGGGATTTTCCAGATATTTGATGAAGTTTCTCTTACTACTTTTAAAAGAGATAGAAATGCAAACAACCTTCTTCTTCTTGAAAGTAAAAAGAATGGTACTTGAGATAATAAATATAGAATCCAATTTCAATAATAAGTTTCTATTAATTGGTTTACTAATTATAAAGTACCTTGAACTTTTCATTGATCTCAGCCGCGTGTGCTTCAAGAAGAAGTTTATACACCTAAAAGAAATAAATATTAGGTAAATGAGTTATTTGATTGAAGTTTCTCTTAGTACTTTTGAAACAACCAAAACAATTTATTACTAATTGAGATAAAGATAGAATTCAATTTTAATAATAAACTGTTATTATTTGGTTCCACAACTACCTCAAAATTCTCCTTTGTCAGTCCATCCATTGTCAGTCCATCCTTTATCAGTCCACCAAATAGATGATCGAACTCCTACATTCAAACAATAAAGATAGGGTAATTGAAAAGTAAGAGTGAATTAATAATAGGTTGTATAAGAAACCGGAAGATCTCTTGTCTCCTCTTCGGTGAAAATAATAAGAGTTAAATGTTTTTTATTTTGATATTGAAATTTGTCTGTATTAAAAATTTTGATATATTTTCTCAAACTTTATTCTGATAGATGTCTAGTTTACTTAAAATTACATATCACCTAGACACCTATCTTGTTTAATTTTGATATAAATTTTAACAAAACAACTTCTTTTACTTAGATTACATGATAAAGAGTAAAGAAGTTATAAAATGTGAAAATTGATATTTTTGTGTTTTTTTTTTCAAGAAAAATGAAGGAAATTGAGAAGTTGACACTGAACTCCAAAGTTGATATTGAACCCCGTAAGACATTTATGAAGATTCAAATATAAATCATGCGGCTAGGCAACAAAATTGATATTGAGCCACATATGAAGAAACTTTCATTGGAAGAAAAACTCCAACTCCAAATTGGCAGCTGAGCCTCAAAAGAAAACTCACTTAGGAAGGGATGTTTATGTGCCACTTTAGTAACACTAAGCTAGAAGCCCAAGCATAGAGGAAATCCACCTAGAGAGGAAACCTCATGCTGACCTACACCATGGGAGTTGAAGGAGCACTTGATCTTTTTTTTATAAATAGAGCATACTATTGTTATAGACATGATGATTTTCTATATTGTTTTAGAGGGATTATAGAGGGAGGCTTATTAGAGTTCCTAGACACTTATTGTTGTAATATCTTAAGAGAGAACCATGGGAGGAAGGAAGTATCTCATTGTGCTTATTGTAGAGATCATCATGAGCAATTAATTTCTATTCAAAAAAAGTATATAATAATTTATGAATTCAATACATGTTAATAGAAAGATGTATATTCCTTGTTAATTATCAGATAATTAGTTATTCACACACCGTGTAAACTCTTTATATTGCACTTTGTTATTTGATTTGCTTTTTTATCAATCATGTACTTCATCATTCATCAACATAAATGCAGTAAGAATTGATTTTGAGTTTATATCCGATCAAATTTCCTAATGTTCGATAAATGCATAGAATGAATGTACGACTTGAGTCGGTTCATTAATGAAGGGGTGAAGGGTCACACCTTTAACTTTCTTTCCAACTCAACCTCAAAACGCATAAACCGCACCCACTCTGCACACAAATGAAACAAAATATGTACATGAAAATTGGTTGTTAGAAATTATGTGGCATTCAATCAATTCAACAAATTTCTTCCCAAACACTCTTAAAATGTTCGGAAAAGTAAAATTAACTTATTTATACATTAAAACGAAAATTTGAAAACCCTGTGTGACGATAATGCGAAGCTTCTTGAATCCATTGCAATCATAATATTCACCGATTGAAAAGGCTTATTGAATACATAGCAATAAAAAACAATTTTTAAATGACAAAAATGCATGATAATGAATTTTGAGCGGAGAGAAAGCAGCATAATTATAATTTTCTTTTTCAATTCAGAAATTGCTGTTGCAAAAATGGTCTTGAAGGTAAAGAGTATCAGTACCAACCCTTGAATTCCTGTTCACAGGACTTCTCCATTCTCTGTGGCTGAATTTCTGGCGGAACTTCAGGAAGGGACATAGCTGCTGAACTGCTCTGTTCCGTTTCTTGCGTTTCACTCAGGTACCTCAAAATTTTCACAACCTAAAATCGCTTCTTGCTTCTGCACAAGATTTAGAGAACAGAAGAGTAACCCTAAGTGATTGGAAACTTTACACAATCGCTAAACTTTAGTTTTTCCTGTAGCCCTAACACTTTACCTAATAAAACTTAATAAAATGGACGCGGTAGATGACGACTATTGTTGTCCAACGCGGTATTTCTTTTTCCACGTCACCAAAGCTGTGGGAATAAAATAATCGTTTGGAAAAGAGGGTTTGGTTTCAGACCTTCCCAAATAATCAAGTTGAACCAAATACACAGTACTCGTGAGAAGCTAAACCCTAAACGCTACGCAGGGTACCAAATCATGAATTCCTTCTCCTCGGTGGTAAGTAGTTTATGCTTGATTTTCTGCTCAACTGTATCATCATCGTCATCTTTAATTCTTAATCTTTTCCTCATAAACGACCCATCCATCGGTTTATTATTTGTTTATTTTTCGATCAATTTTGGGGAATCTTGATTCCATATGCCAAAGTCAGCTATCGAAATGTTTCAATTAATGTTTTTGCAGGTTCGATGTATTCTTAAAGAAATCCTTATAGGAATGTTGAAGATCAACGAAAGGAAGAAGCACGCAGATGATGAGAAAGACAACCTTTCTGAATCACTAAGACGAATAAACAGTTCAAGTGTAAGTTCTTTTCTTTAATTTCCTCTCCAGATCCTACAACTAATGAAGAAAAGTGATGTCCTTATGCTAATAACAGTAATTGAATTGCACAGCAAGATGGAACAGAGTTAGAGATATGTGGCGATGTTAATTGTGTTGAGGAAGTACATAGCAGAATACGAATTAACCATTTCCGCAGTAGTTGTGGTGAGAAAAGAAGAACAGCAGAAATGACGGGAAGAACGGCATCATGGTGGGCGGCCTTTGGGTTTTCTTTGTGTTCATTGTCACTGAAATACAGCAAACCAGTTCTCCAAGCACAACCACCTCATTCACTTTGGCTTTCCATCATAGCAATGTTGAGCTTTACATTGTTTGCATGTGCTGCTACTGTTATGCTTCTTGTTGGAGCAAGGTTCACTCATATGCAGATTATTGTAATGCTCATTGCATTCTTCAATATGGTGTTGGCTTAACATGTTTTCAGATTGATGCACTAGTAGTATCTTGCTTTTTACATAATTTCATTTGCAAAACAAGTTTGTAACAAATGTTTGAGTGTGGGACATATCACTATCAGCAGTTAATGAGATCTTAATTAAGAAAGTCTCTCTATGACAGATATATGTATTTTGTCTACTGAATGTTTTGCTAATTATACTTTTGAACATTAATACGGCACATATATAGTTTTTGTTTAGACACAGCAAATAGTCAAACACACATTCAAAACTCAGTAGTGATTCATACATGTCTCTCTTTCAATGTTCATAGATTGTTCAGTTTTCTCATTTTTACTGAGACTTAGATTCCCGCTTATAGTCTTTCATTCTTTTAAAATCTTCAAAAGATAGTTTTTCAAATAGAAATCAAGCACCCAGTAACTGTTTCAATGTTCTTGACAGACTTCCAAAATCTGTTTTTCTGAAGTCTGAAACTTAGACAAAATTCTAAGTTGACAAATGATTAATGATGGATCTTACTTTTCTATTCTTGTTTCTTCGTTTTTTTCCTGTAAATTATATGTATATGAAAGTGAAATGAGTTTCTGTTATCTTTTCATTTTCCATGAATTTTTCTTGTTCTGGATTTTGAAGTGTTACAGTTACCTGCAGAAAAATGAAAAGTGTTAAAACCCCAGATTGTGAATTGTAGTTTACCCAAAAAAGATTATATCTTTTTCCTTTTGGGTGTGATTTTTAATCTTCTCATTCCTCTCTGACGTAAAGTTTTGTGTTTATGATAAGAATATATTTGCTTAAAAATATAATGTTGGTTGTGGAAAATACTATGGCCAGCTGGATCTCCATTGAGAAGAGACAATCTCCCATGTGATCCCATGAGTTTACTCCACATATCCACCAAATATCTCTTATTTAAAATAAATAGACTGTGTTAATGAAAATAAACTAAAGAAGTTTTTAAGAAATAAATTTTAAGTTTAATTTAATTTTACTTAATTTTTATTTTTAGTTGATGTATGATTTTTAAAAAAGTATTTTTCGTAACATTATTACTTAAACCTAATTTTTATTAATTATACTAATCTAGTTTTATAACTATTAGCAAATTTTTATTTGAGCACAACTGGAATTAGTTTAGAAAGTGATTCATATTTAAAAATTTTGAGAATAGAAAAAATAAGTAATTAAGAAAGGAAGTTATATCAAAACTAAGTATTTCGGTGAAAACTAATCTTGGACGATTTTGTTCTCATTGTGTAATATAATTTTGGAACATTGAGTTACGAACTAAAAACAAACAATGTCAAACATCTTATTAGCTAATTAAAGATAATGATATTATAAAAATTAAATTTTGACTACTTTCTTTTATAATCTGAGATGATATTTTTTAAGTGGTTCTAGAATATAAAAAAATAAATAAATAATAAATTACTTAGAAGATATCATCTCAAATTATAATAGAAAATTGTCAAAATTTAATTGAAAGAACATTTTGCATGATATTGACCTAAAATGTAGTGATGTTTGATATTTTTCAGGTATTACAACAATGCATACTATGCGAAAGTTGGAGGAATAACAAAAACAGAGATGAATTTTCTTGAGTTGGATTTTGTGTTTGGTTTAGGTTTTCACTTGAATGTGACACCAGGAACCTTCCAAGCCTACTGTGTCCACCTTCAAAGAGAAATGTTGGTGATGGAACCTCTGAGTTTTGCAGATTCGTCCTTAACTTTAGGAAAATCATTAAAAACTCACTTCTTGTGCTTCAATGAAGATGAATCTCCTCATCAAAAGCAACAACAGCTAGCTGTTTGATTCATTCCTTGCATTTTTCTCACTAGTTGTAAATGTAGTGAATCTATCACAGTCTGGCAAGTAACTACCTTTTTTTATTCTAATTCTAATTCCTCTTACTTTTTCTTCTTTTCTCACTTTTATATATATATATATATATATATATATATATATATATATATATATATATATATATATATATATATATATATAAATTTTGGTTTTTTGAGTATCTTATACTCCTTGGTGGTTTAGACACACTTGTCTCTGGACAACCCCCACAAGCAAAGGTATAATTTTTTTTAAATTGAGATTAAATATCTTTTTATCCTTTAGTGAACACTGGAATTAGTCAATTTTTGAAATTTTAAACTAATTTAATTCTTCTCTTATCAATAAAAATGTGTAAATTTAGTCACTTTAACTAAATTTTATTAAATTTATTTAATATTTTGAACGTGTTTTTCAGCTAACATTGAAGTATAAATGTGTCAAACGATGTAAACAACTCAAATGCTACCATGAAACATGTTTGAAATGTCAAATAAACTTAATAAAATTTGGTTAAAATGACAAAATTGACGTATTTTTAAAGTTAGAAAACTAAATTCAATCAAAATTTTAAAGAATGACTAATTCTAATTTTTGTTACAAGTTAAGAACAACAACATATTTAACTCGTTAAAATTTAATATTTCAGCTTTAATCTGTTGGGTATTCCAAAAATTTATAAAAATGTGGTTTTTGAAAACTAGAGTAACATGAAGAATGGATGAGGCAGCTTTTTTCATTTGAACTAAGATTCTTAATTTATTTATTTTTTGTTTTGTCTTTCACCAAATTGGGATGGATCTATGTTGTCACGTTTAAAAGTAGTTGCTCTCACAAACTTTCTATTACTTTTTTAGTATAAAGTACATGCATCATTATACATTGTCCCAATAATTTGAAATGCAAAAGAAAATTAGTTTATATAATATGTATGTATATTGTTTCCTCAATATTAGATCAATGATTGCTAAATATGTGCTATCACTGAGTTCTTAGGTCTAATGTTGGTAACATCATTTTCAGAGTGGCAAATACTAATTATTTAATTTCTTCAATTTAATATTTTATTTTTTTGTATAAATTGACACTACTCATTCTTATCCACGTTTATGTTATAATAGCAACGTATTCTATTCGAGATAAAGGAAAAGGATTAATGCATCTTTTTCTACACAAGTTTGTTGCAAAAAAAGTAATTTAGTGATATTTAAGTTTATTGAATTTTAATTTTATTGTTAAAAAAATATTTCGATTATCAGAAAATATAAAGATTAATCTAAATATCAAATAATTATTAAAATTTAACAATATTAATATTGATAATTGTTTAGTCAATATTGGTTTTCTTAGTCAATATTAATTGATATTATTCTTCAACTAAAATTATTAAGAAATTTTTTAGCCAATGTTAACAAAGTTTTTTTCTTAATTGATATGATTCTGATTTTTCTTTTTTTTTAGTTGACTACAATTATTTTGACTGATATTAATCAAGATTATTTTACAATATAATTGATTCGTTTTTTTTTTTTACTTTTCGAACTATCTTGGCTGAAAATTTTCCCTAATCAATATTAGTAATGGTGGTTGAAAGTTTTTAGCCAACTTAGAAAAATAATACAAACGAACTATTGAGAAAATAATTGACAAAAAAAGAAAGAAATAATCACTATAAACATCAACAGAACATAAATCACTATAGATGTCAATAAAGAAAATCTAGTTCATACCCACTAAAAATAGTCCCCCCAACATTGTGAAGAAAATTTTGCCTAATTTCAAGCATTAAATTATAATCTTATACAACAAAAATATAAAAAATACCCTTAACAAATTAACCCAAAAAATACTTTTATCAACATAAAAAAAAATTATTTTTATTATAAAGCGAAAAGTAATCATCGTGATAACGCTTCGGTATTAGTTAACTGCGACACACACCTCAACCAGAATCTAGCCGAAAAAAATAATACAAAGAGAAGAAAATTGAATCTGAATTTAATTACATATATAGAGTTTCAGAATTTTAATTTCTCTAAAGTTTTTTACCAACATAACATATTCGTTAAAATAAAGTATCTTTTTAAATTTCAGAAAAAATAATCGTCCATGATATATTTGTTAAAATGATCAAATTAAAAGGTCATTTGAATTAAGGACTTCGTTTTATGGGAAATGGATATGGTACAAACTAAAGAACTTAGATTTTGTGTTTGAATCAGAATATATTCATAATATTCACACATTTTTAATGTTAGTAAAGCCACCTTTGGTCGACATAAAAGAACTTTAAATCGACAACACTTATTTGTGTCAGTAATACAATAGAAGCCAGAAGTTTAAGATTGATGCAATATAATAGAATATTTAATGCAATCACAAAGTTTTTTTTATATGGATATCTTATTTTTTCTAACAAAAATTCACAAAAGTCAATTACAATACATCAACGTGTAATTTCTTATTCATCAACGTGACAAAGGTTTGGTACTAAATAAACATTTTTTGAAGAAAAAGTCGACACAAAATTTGAGGAAAGTCAATTATAACAATTTTGCCGGTTTTGAATTCATCAAAGAATCGCAATATATTAAAAATAATAATCAAACAATCAATGATGTAATAATATTTTAATTAAAAAATTAAAAAAAAATTATGGCTTCCTATGAAAAGGGGGCCGAAAAATGTGAGAATACCACAAGAAAACAACCATTTCATTCCCTTTTTACTTTCAAATTGTACCTATGTCACGTATATTTTTGCTATTAAAATAAAATTCTAGTCAGCAACATGAACTTCTAGAACTCATTATACATTTTCTTTTCCACAAGCAAAAAACATGGCACAGGGTCATATCTGGAACCTAGCTCAACCATGTCAAAAACTAACAGCTAGAACTATTTTAAATTCTAAAAACCTTGTTTTCTTTAGTTAAAATTATACAATAAGCGGAAAAAGCAGGAATCTGCTTAGCTTGTTAGTTTAACCAGAGTTTACAATGAAACAATGCATGAGCAATCGACAAAACATTGATGATATACAAAAAAAAAAACCTGTGACAGCGTCCAACTAAATATAAGAAGATTTACCAAATCAAAAATCAAAAAGGGTACCATATATGCAGAGTGTGAGCAAACGGGCTTGAAGAGATCTCAGACCCTGCACTGAGAGAAAGAGAACAAACTGGAAACTAAAACTTAGGTTAGCAGATAACCATCCTCACTCATCCAATTGAAGAATAATTAAATTTAAGAAGACACTATGTGAGAGCAATGGAAACTGAAGTAAGACACCTAACATGACAAACTAAAGCTTAACGATTCTGAAGTTGACACACTTCAGAATATTCACATGATAATAGTCTGAAATCCATGTTATATGCATGATAAATCATCTGATTTAGCAAATCCTAACAAAATTATACGAAAAATCATCTAACTTACCAAAATGCAAATCCTAACACGAACGAGCTCACACAGAAAACATACTTAGGCAATACCCCATTCCGTAGGCAATGGCTCCAGTTCCTTCAGAACTTAACAAAAGTAGTTTTTGAAACTCCATACTAACAGGGTATAAAGTTGGAAACACCCACTTAAAGTCTTAAGCATTGAACAATATCAAAACCAAATCATAAACTTTGCCAACTTTTGCCTTTGGGATAGGGTTTAGCTACAATTAAGCAGGAAGGATGGAACAACCAGAGGTGCGTAAAGAACCAGCCTTAATAATTAATTCCATTTCAGAAACTCAGTAACAGGTGATTCTCAACCCTCTTCTGCTACTCTCTATTAATCTCTTGAATGTAGCATTTCCCCAAGATATTGCAAAGGCAATTGATCTTCTGAGGTCCATGTCAGTGTACAAATGATTTATGGAAATCAATTGAAGTTAACTAAGGAAAGATATCAATGCATCTTTAGCATTGTCCCGAAGTCCCCCTCAGCACAAAAACCTCAAAAGTATCAAATCATAGCAGCAATAAATATTACCAGTGCAATATGCTTTTACTATCTTAGGATGACACCAAGTCAAATAAAATCCAATAAACTAATTATTTGACTTCATTAATTGCTGAAGTAGCGCTCTTATTACTACTAGCTCAACAAAGTACTAATTAGTTCACTTCTGTTCTGATCAAATCACGGCAAAAACAAGTAACCCATCCAAAGTAACTAAACATCTCTTTAGAGATTCAAAATAAAGAACCAACTTATTGATAAATTCAGCAGGTAAAAATCCATGAAGCCTTAATCTAACAAGTAGAATCTCTATCCTGGTCTCAAGTCCAAATGAAAAGGAAGATGGAGCTGTGGGTAAATCTTTCATAGTATCCATCCAAGTATGATTTCATAAATCAGGGTTTAATTACACATCACTGCTCAATACTTTTTCCATCTCTAATTAACTTGAGTCCATACAGCACAAATTCAATTACTGATAATACATCCATCCAGAGAAGACCCAAGAAGCTTGGATTGACAAGAGCTAGATTTTGCGATAAATTCCAAAAAAAGGCTATAAATAGCAATGTTCCTTTGTCTCCAAATTTGTAGGCATCACAATGCGCATAAGCTTCAACGGTCATCCTACAGCAGCCACTTTATTATATCAGATCTGGTCATAGATAAATTCACTGTAACCACAGCGTGCAACCTTCACCAGCCCTTGGGAAAAAAATAGAGATGCTATTTCGAGGATAGAGAAATCTCAGAAAAAATATTCACTAATATTGGATGCATCCTGATTTGGTCTGCAAAATGCAATCCCGATAATTTATCATATGACTTACCTCAATAATAAGATCCTGATCCGCCACCACCCATATAACTGCTACCACCACCCACGCCCCTGCTCGAATACACTGATGAATATGAGCTGCCACCAACCTGCAGAATGGGAAAAACAATAAATAAGAATAAAATAAAACCATATATTCATAGCACAATGTCTTACAGACTGAGAAAGGTCAGGATCATTTACATCACTTCCACGGGAAATGTAATCACTGCCATAACTTGATGAGTACAAGCCACCAACATCTCCACCAGTAAAAGAACCTGACAAGCAACACGTGTAAAATGGTAAGAAAAGAAGCAAAATACAGATGCAGACAATAACAAATCAGGCTAATTACAAATAAATCACCTCCATAACTCATGCCCTGTCGACTGCTATACATCCCATGTGAATCTTGACTAGACATAGAGCTTCTGCTGCTACCCCCATATCCCATACTGGATCTTCCAAGTCTGACAATCAAAAGTATTGAATGGGTTACATGACAATAATTAGTTTAGGGAGGAATAAAAGCATAAAACCTTACTATCAAACAAAACTAACCTATCACCATAAGCATCTCCATACTGTGAAGCACTACCACCATAGTCATAGTCCAATCGAGCTCTTGATTGGCGAGCACCAGTATCAGCATACCGAGGAGGAACATCATCCTTATTGAAACATGAAAGTGATAAGTGAATGATTTCATTTAACAATTAGAGAACAAAATCTAATAACAGAAAAAGAGCAATTATAATAACTACGCAGAAATAATACTCACTATAGCAGCATAAGAACGTTTTGAGCCGGACAGAGTATCATAATCTCGGGGACGTCCTTCACGGTAGCTTAGATGGGGAGGAGGTGGAGGTGGAGGCCTCTCAAATCTTTGGCTATATCCATCATCCACATAGCCCCTCCTAGGTGCAGCCCGAGATGTGCTTCTAGAGAGCTCAGAGTAGCTAGGACCAGGACCACGGGCAGGATAATCCCTGTAAGATGGTCTTCTTTCAGAAGCCACCCTTGAGCCATAATCTACAGGAACTCTACTTCTTGGAGGTGGTATATCCTCTCGCCGACTATAATCTCTCTTCATGCTACTTTTTGGATATGCAGGTGCTAAGATAAATACAATAATTTACTTTTTAATGAGAAATAAACATCATTAAAACTAAGTCAACTACTAAAAAACAAACGGAATACATACCGACTGGTCTCCTATCATAAGATCTAGATGGAGGAGGTACTGGCCTACTTCTTGCAGGTATGGACATGATAGGGCGTCTATCCCTCACACTAATTGGTCTAGCAGGTGGAGCACGACTTCCAACTCCTCTTGCACCACGAGTAAAAGTACGAGGAGCAGGTCGGCTCCATGAAGGCCTTGTCATCATTCCAGATCCTCGACCAGAACGATAGTCACCACGACTAATGTGTTTTCCACGACCTCTCTGAAGTGGTCTTGACAACCTTGCTCTAACTTTTGCCTGAAAGAAGAAAAACCATTATAAAATGCCCCATTTAACTTAAGAATATAAGCACTTTGTTTAATATCCAAGACAGACCTTCTTGTCTCCTTCACCCAACTCTGTGCCAGTAATACTATCAGCACATTTTACCGCAGCATCATGTGTGCCAAATGTAACAAACCCATAATCCTTCCTACGAGCAGCTGGCATGTTTCTGGCAAGCTCAACCTTTTCAATCTCTCCATATTTCTTGAGAAGATCTCGGACATAATCTTCATCCCATGAAGGAGGCAATGCATCAATAAACACAGTTTTAACCTACAACACAAACGCTTTATCAGTAAATTGGAGGTTTACTAGCATCGAAACACCAGAGACCACAATATGGATAGTTTATCCACTCACAATAAAGTATCACCGTGACTAGCCTTAAAAAGTAAACAAAATTGGCAGAGCTATTAGCAATTAAATTATCAACCATAAAAGCACTCCAATTAGCTTCTTCTATAGCTTTTTTCATTTGTAAAAGGGTTGCAGTACCCCTTTGTTCTCCTCTTTTATTAATATTTTTTATTGCTGATGAAAAAAATGTAGCTTCTTTCATATAAAAAACTGTTCAGTTTTAAACTGATGTTGCTAAAGCAAACACATTGTAACCACCAAACCTGCAGAAAACTGTGAAAATGCTCACAGCTAATGTGAATAGAATTTGAAACTAAGTAACAAGAATAATACAATATCCAAAATCCACAATATAGCAGCCAAAAGAGAAGCCACTATTGGTGTTGGAACCCAGAAGCGTTTTTTACAGCACCCTAAATATGCTTGAACAAAGCCAGAAAACCACAGTACACAGGATCGGTTGAAAAACCCTTGTTAAACCAAGGAATTGGATTTAGGACATACCTGTGCCATAATTTCATCACCCGGGTCAATAAAAGAATCTGCAAAAGAAACTTTTGCAGCCTTATCAACTCCAAACACAACATCCCTCTTCTGCAGTCGCTTAAAGGCATCCATAGCATCAGCACGAGAGGAAAATTCTAAAAATGCAAACCCACGGTTCTTTCCTTCATCATTAGTATCTTCTACTAAGGTCAAATCCTCAACATTTGTAACTCCATAATGTTTCAGCTTCTCTTTTAACTGGCACCGGAAGTTTCATTTGTGATCAGAAAAAACAGCAGACTTGAATTAAGAAAATAACTATCAAACACAACTTGGAATTTGAGTTCAGAAACTCAGAAAATAAAAATTAACTTACAGCTTCCTTTGTCCATGTCTTGCATATATTCCCCAAATAGAGTGTATCACTGTCCTGACTAGGAGTAACACCACATTGTTTGCCATTAATCTGAAATTGGGGAGATAAAAATGTGATTTATCACAGCATCCTTTTTAGTCTACCCCACCACGGAGAAAATAAAAAAAAAATTACCACAGGATTTCTGAGCTCTGCTACAGCTCGTTTAGCTTGTTCCACAGTTTCAAAACGCAAGAATGCAAATCCCTTGTTCTTTTTAGTTTGAGGATTCATCATCAACCTGACCTCTGTAACAACCCCAACTTCACCAAAAACCTTCCTCAGATCGCTCTCAGTAGCATCCTTGTCCAAGCCACCGACAAAAACTTCAAACTCTTTCCGCTTCCGCCTTTCCTTCACAACTTCTCGATGTTCCTCTTCATCCACATCAGCAAAGTCAGGGTGCTCATGCTCCTCACCAGTATGCTCATGCTCCTCCTCACCCTCAAGTTCATCATGAACATCTTCAACCTCTTCCTCACCTGTATCACCCTCTTCTTCACCTAAATTATCCTCAGCCTCTTCTTCCTCTACTTCATTGCCCACCTCATGACCCTCATCTTGTTCAATTTCTTTCTCATCATAATCAACTGCACCATACTCCTCAGCTTCATACTCAGGATCATTATCCTCCAAATCTAAGCGTTCATCTTTCTCATATTCATCAATCGATTCCTTAACCTCCTCTTCATTGTCTGTCAAGAATACATTTCAGATGTTTCCAATCAGAACAGAAAAAACTTTTCCAACACCACAGTACTCATTAAATCAACATAGTCCATAATCCATAATCATGTCATTGTGTTCAGAACTACCCCCACCACAGCAGACTAGCACACAAATGAACTCAAAAATCTTGAACCAAAACAGATTGAAAAATAAACTATCACCATCAAAGCACATGCATCTCATCGAATAGCCCCCCAAATCAATTTCCAACAACTACAACAAAGGAAACAGAACAACTACTACATTTAAAGACACACATTAAACAAATAATTCCCCCAATAGCTCTCTTACTATCAGGTTACATTTCCTCCGTACCTCGTGAACCTCGTCTGTCAAATATCACACATTCAGCACCAAAATAAATTCAGATTAACATACCCAAACAACAACTAAAACAATACAAAGTTTCAGAAGAATCCCAAAGTTTTAGGAGCAATGTTTCAAAAACCAATTTGTTATAAACAAGATTTTATACAGGGTTTATTGTGAGGTATGTGCAGCCATATCATCCCCATATATCCCAATTTTACCCGACATCAAGGATTAGAACAGAACTGCAACTGCATGCGGCATTGATTTCTTCCAATTGTTGGTGTATTGTTCCAATTTCAAAGATTGGAGCAAAACAGCAGCAAATTCTTCCCAGCAGTTTTTCAGCGACCAAATCTGTCCCAATTTCACCCAGTACAAGTGATTGGGGTGAAACTGTCACCACATGGGAAGGTGCAATTTGGCAATTTTCCATCAGCCACAATTGCCCCAACTTCCCGTAATATTAAGGGTTTTGGCCAAACAGCAACCACGAATGACCCCATTGGTCCCATTTATTCCAATTTCAAACAATATCAAGGGTCACAATGAAACTAAAATCACAATTGCAACTAAAAGTATTGATTATCATCATCACGCGATATCAAGAAACCATAATCAAACCAAAATCATAATTATAATTACAAAATTTGATTACCATAGCAATTAAACTCAACTCAGCATCACAACCACGATCCTAAAATACAAGAACAACAACACCATCCTCAGCCAAACAAAAAAAAAAACATTAGAAAACCAAAAGGCTTGATCATTAGAGCGTAAAGAAAAGAAAATAAATTTTCTTACTTTTCACAGCGGTCAACCCATTAGCAAGATGGGACGCTTCTTCCACAGCCTCCGGAGCCATCTGGTTCATATCAATAGCCTTATCCTCAACCACCACAACAGATTCTTTCTCTTCAACCACAAGCTGTTTCTCTTCAACCACAGGGTGCTCTTCTTCCATCGCCTTGGGTTGTTCCTCCTCAGCAACAACAATGGGTTGTTTTTCCTCTACCTTCAGTACCTCTTCCGCAGTATCATGCTGCTGCTGGCTCTGCACACCCTTGGAGATTCCCCTGCCCCCTCTGCCACCCCTCTTTGAGGCGCTTGACACGGACCCACGCTTTGCCGATTTCGGAGGCATTCTTCAAACTAAAGCTTGAATAGAAAGAACGCCCTAAATTGAACCGCGCTTTGTGTGAGATTGAGAGATCTGAGAAAAAAATCAAAAGGAGGACGCTGAAATCAAAAGTGAAAGAGATGCACTAGAGAGCCCAGGAGATGAGAAACCCTAGAGATCGAGAATTGGGGATTGAAAGAGACGAGAAAACCCTAAATAACAAGAATCGATACAAAACCCTATAAGTGAGAGACAAAGAGATTTTGATAGAAAACATAGAATGAGACAACAAGGTCAATTTATTTATTTATGAAATGGATTATTCCAACAAAATTTTAGAAAACAATATCTTTTCATATTTTATTTATGAAATGGATTATTCCAACAAAATTTTAGAAAACAATATCTTTTCATATTTTACTTATTAAAAAGTTGTAATACCTTAAACAATAATTTAGATATAAGGTGAACTTATTTTATAATTTATAATTAATAAAAAACCAACTAAATTAATAAATTTTTAAAATATAAAAAAAATAAATAAAACAAGACAAATCAATAATTACATAAATTAAATATGTAATTTTTGTATTATTTTATTTTATTTTATTATGGGTTAAATTTTTTTCAGGTAATTATATGTTTTTATCTTATTCTCTTTAAAAACATCATTTTGTCTATACATATCTATAATAATGATATCCGAAGAGATAATTTTTTTTTTATCTACATCTTTTTTTTTATTTTACCCTTAATTATTATTTTAATAATTAATTATTTTATAAATAATTTATTTTTTTAATCGTTATTCTAAAATATTTTTTTATCTTTAACCGTTATTTTAAAAAATTATTTTGTTTATATGTTTTATTTTTCTAATTTTATATTCAACAACAAATTTAAAAATTAATTATACATTAATTTAACTCAATTTTTTATAAAAATTAAGAAAATGCAAACGCACGCATATGTGTTTTCGCTCATATATAAAAGAAGAAATATATATTTTTGTGGTTTTAATATTCTTTTTAATTTTTTTGTTTTCATTACTAATTTTTTAAATTTAAATGATTATTCATAATAAAAATATTATTTTTCAATTTTATGATTTTAGTAACATCTTTCTTGAATTTAAATAATTACATAATAATTTAAAATGTTTATAAAAGAACTATTTACTCTTTTATTATTTTATTAATTACTTTTTAAAATTTAAATAATTATTCATATTATTAGTTACATAATATTACTTAGAATATTTTTTATTTCAGTAACTGAAATTTATTTTTATTATAGCTAGATCTATAATTATATACATCTTTTTTTTTTATAACTGTATATAAAGAAGATATAATTTGTTTGTATCCTCTTTTTGTTTTTTCAAATTTATCCTCTTAAATATTCATTTTTAAATTTACATATTTATTCATAATAACAAAATTATTTCTCAATTGTATCATTTTAGAAAATAATTTTTTGAATTCATGAATTCAAATGATTGCATAATAATTTAAAATATTTATAAAATAATTATTTACTCTTTTGTCATTTTAGTAACTACTTTTCCAAAATTTAAATAATTTTATAACAATATAAATAGAGAATTTCATCTTTTGTATTCACATTTTATAATTTCAGTTTTATTTTTTACAATATTTTTTATTTCAATAAGTAAAATTTGTTTTATCTATAGCTATAATTATAATAATATATCTATAACTACGTTCATTTTTTGTTTTTAGATATTTAAAAAACGTATACACACATAAGTTATAATATTTATGTTACATTATTAATAATAATATTGAATGACACAAAAAAAATAAAAATTATAAAAATTATAAAATTTTTGTTTCATCTCATCTTTAATGGATAACGTTTATTTATTTATATATATATATATATATATATATATATATATATATATATATATATATATATATTTTGACGGATTTTGATCAAGAATTTTGGAAGAGACAAAGTAATATGATTATTTGATTTTGATTGAATCATTAGTATAATGTTTTCAAAAAATAACTTCTCTAAATGAACAATTGAATCATTAAATTGGATCATTAGCATAATGTTTCAAAATATGTGAAGAAGTAGAATCTATCTTGTTTTTCATCTTCACGTAATTTTTCTTTTATCACTTAAAAAAACATTTATCATTTTATTCTTCATCAATATATTTTTTAAAATATATTAAAAAATAATTTATTATAATCTAATAAAAATTTGAGAGACATAATTATTAAAAGATAAATATATTGTAGTCAAGTCACAATTAAAAATCGATTATGAAAAAACACATAATACATTATATTTTACTTCTATAATAATAAAAAATGAATATACAAGATACTCATAAGATAAAAAAAATAATTTTAATAACTATTAAACTAATATTTCATTATCAAGTAACACAAGAATGTTACATCTTGTTATTCGAGAAAGGAAGAAAACAAATAAGAAATAATAAGAGCAAAAATAATAAGTATATGTCTAACTTTAATTTTTCTTCAAAAAAATAAAATAAAATACGAGAGTGAAAAACTCAAAAGGTAATGAGAATAAAAAATATCTTAATAAATATTTTGTTTAATTACTCTTTTGGTTATTATTTAAAAAAATATAAAGGTCCTGCAGTTTTTTTTAGTCTCAATTTGATCTCAATTGTTTAGTCACAATTTGATATTTTTAGATGAATACATAGATAAAAAAAGTAATTAAACATAAATATTTGTATTATTTATTATATTTGATTTTATGTTTTATTATTTATTAGCATTAAGTATTGTATTTTATAAAAAAAATAAAAAAAAAACAATTTAATTTTCATCAATTTCTAAAATATGCTACCTAAAATTTAAAAATTTAAAAATTCTTAAAAATTTTAAAAACATATATGTAATTTTAAAAAAAAATCAAAAATATTTGGGACATGGCTCCTCCCGAGAAGCTCCACCATAGTATATATATATATATACTCTTGTAAAATAATAAAAGATTACAACCAAGGAAACATAACATTATTCAATATTTAATATAAAAAATATGTATTTTTTTTCAATATCAAATATTCGTAAAGAAATTATATTAATAAAGTGGAAATCCAAATTTTACTATAGTTTTTAAATTACGTCTGAAACTTAAAAAGAATATCTAAAATCTCTACTATATTATTTTTTACTAGAGGTTATTTTAACTTCAATTAATAAATTGTTAAAATATCTTTTTGGTCTTAATTTTCGTCAAGTTTTTTCAAACAAGTCCTAATTTTAGTTTTGTGTTCAAATAGGTCCCAATTTTCGTCAATTTTGTTCAATTGGGTCTTTTTTTGCTAACACCGTTTAAATCATTAACGGCCATGAACAGTGACTGCCACGTGTCACTTCGTGGTTTTTTTAATTTTTTTTTTGAATTTTTTTAAATGTACACGTGTCAACCTAGGAGTGTGCCACGTGTTACTTCGTGGTTTTTTTGATTTTTTTTTGAATTTTAAAAAAAAATTAAATTTTTTTAATTTTTTTTTAAATGTCCACGTGTCAACCCAGTAGCGTGCCACGTGTCAAAGTCAATGCTCTAAATTCAATTTGGTCCCTATATTTGTTATTTTTGTTCAATTAGGTCCCAATTTTTGTTAACATTAACCAATTTGGTCCCTCTCCAAATTAAAACCAAATTTAATTTTTATATTAAAATTCATATTTTTTATTAAATATCTTTATTTAATATATTAAAATTCACATCATTATAACTTTGATATAAAAATTAAATTTGGTCACATCTTCTATAGGGACCAAATTGATTAATCTTAACAAAAATTAAAACCTAATTGAACAAAAATAACAAATATAGGGACCAAATTGAATATAGAATATTGACTTTGACACGTGGCACACTACTAGATTGACACATGGACATTTAAAAAATAATTCAAAATAATTCAAAAAAAATTCAAAAAATTAAAATAAAAAATTCAAAAAAACACACAAAGTGACACGTGGCACACTCCTGGGTTGACACGTGTACATTTAAAAAAAATTTAAAAAAATTAAAAAAAACCACGAAATGACACGTGACAGTCACTGTTCATGGCCGTTAATGATTTAAAGGGTGTTAACAAAAAAGGACTCAATTGAACATAATTGACGAAAATTGGGACCTATTTGAACACAACCAAAATTAGGACTTATTTGAAAAAACTTGACGAAAATTGAGACAAAAAAGGTATTTTAACCTTAATAAATCATCACTAAATTTATTTATTTTTTTGTAGTGTTCACATGTAAAATATATAGTCACTTAATGTATACAATTTTTTAAAAGTCTATTAGAAAAAACCATAAAACCAATTGTTAAATGAAACATCAAAGAAAACATTCAATTTATAAACAAAGAGTATAGAGAACGATATGACTTAATGTGATAGACAATCCAAAATGAATAAAACACGAAATTAGTATTTGAATCAATTGATTTTTTTTTACATAATCAATTAGGAGGTTTATTTATGATCTCATTTATGATAATTAATTATGTATATCAATTTTTTTTGTTAAAAAATATGCAAATACAAAATAACATAATCGATTAATATCTTGTAAAATAACTTTTAAAAGATTTTGAAAAAAAAAATAAGTTTTTTTTTCAAATATAAATTATTTATGAATTGCGTAGTGATGCAAACTAAAACTAATGCATGAATCATGCATAATACCTGAAATTAAACCATAACACATGCAATAGTTTTAAGATATATCATTGAAACCAAATTTCATTATAAAAGTTTATTTTTTCATCTTCTTTAGAAAAAGAGAATGTAGGTTCATTTCCATTAATAATATATTAACAACTAGCATTTAATAGACAAAAATTGAGAGACAAACTAAAATTATATGATATAAAATTTAAAAACAACAATTATACCTATCTGACCCAATAGATGATTCAATTCAGTAGGGTCCAATCAGTCTCATCTCTAAAGCAAATTATGAGATATTCTAAGATACATATGTTGGGAGAAATAATTGTATAACAAGATATTCTAAGATACATATGTTGGGAGAAATAATTGTATAACAAATCTCGTTAGTATGATTGTGCCCTGATATCTTTAATACAAAATATTTTGTATATTTGGTAAGGTATCACGCTATAGCTATTATTATTATTATTATTATTATTATTATTTAATCACAATGACTTATTATTTCACTAACATTGCTTAATATCTTGTTACTTGTTTTATCACACGGGTCTAAGGCCCAAATGGTATTATGAATACACCTAATATCCTTCAAGGAATATTAAGCATGTTTTGTATCTCTTCTTCAAAAACAAGTAGGTTATTTTGTTGCAAAATTGTGCTCAATTTCATAAATAGCAATTCTGTCAAAATCTCTTTGTTAGTTGGGGGAAGAGTCCATACGAATCGGATTTTTTGAGAAACATGTCACGATAGAATTGGACTTGGTTAAACAATAAGTATAGTTGGGATTCCTCTGAAATACACTCTCACATTTAATTGAATTGATCCATAAAATTATATAAAGTACACAAAAGTGTAAAGTTACAAAAATAAAATCAATATTTAAACATATCCCAAAATCAAATTGTATGTAAGCCATTTTCAAATCCTTAGGACCAATATGCCAACCCAAGTTCATATGGATACAAGAGGGAAATATAAAATAGTTGTCTTTTGTAATATTAAGTACGTCTAAACTTAGGTATCACAAGTAGATCTCAGTTTTATAACTCAAAAGTTTAATTACAATTTATACATACACGTGTTAAAATAATTTTTTAAAATTTATACATCAAATCACTATACTTAAATATTAAAATATTTTATTTTTTATAAGTGTAAACGCTTTCAAGTATAAAAAATTACAAGTTTAAAAACGTCAAAAATAAAATAATTTGAGTATTTATGTGAGATGATTTAATGTATAAATTCTAAAAAAAATATTTTAACCTGTATAGATAAGTTACAATTAAGCTTATTTACTAATTTATTCTCAAATAGGGAAGGACATAATTGAATCGTTTGAAAGTATAAAAGGACTAAATTGAATCAAAAATGTAACTAGAGGACTAAATTGAAAACAACCAGTACCACTACCACTACCACGTGACCAGTGACGAAACTTGGACAAAATCTTTAGCGGTGCCAAATTAGATTTGTTATATATAATTTTTTTTAGTTTGAAAAAAAAAAGTTTTTCATTTTTTTTTTCATTTTCCCTGTTTAAAACAAACACATAAAACAGTAGAATTCAACAAAATTCGCTATTATATCATGCTATTAAATCATGATACCAAACCATGAATATCATTTTAGATAAGTCATTCATACCTCATCAATTTGATTTGGTGGGTATTGTCAAATTTGATGACGCTTTTCCCGGATCGCGTTCTAAATAATTTTTAAATTCAGTATATATAACTCTAAAAACTTTAGAGATTTATTTTTCATTATCTTAAATTCTTAGTTCTCGTGAAATTTCTCATGAAAAGTTTAGTTAAGGTATATGTATTTTTTTCATCTTTATCACAAACCTTCTTCTTAAAAAAACGAATCAATTTTTTTACTCTTTATCATAATCTTTTTAATATAAATTTATCATATCTCACCTATTTAGAAAAAGATAAAATTTATATTCACAAATCACAATTATCATAATGCAAAACATAACAAAACTCATACCACTTTAATTAAATAAGAAACACGATATAAATTCAAAACTTTAAAAAAAATTACCATAGGCAACAGAAGACACAAAATCCATAAATTTCATAATTAAGGGTTATAATAATTTTGAAAAAAGTATAATTACAGTTCATACCAATTTCACAAAAGAATCCCTAAAATCATAATTAGGTTTATACTAATTTTGAATAAACTTAATTTGGAGAAAAATTCTAAAATGAATAATAAATTTAACATACATAAATCATAATAAGATACTAACATTGATATGTGAGAGATCATGCGAGAAGTATACTTCAATTTCAATCTATGTGTTCCCCAATCTTTGTTTCTCAATCTATCTCTTTGTATTTATTTTATTTCTCTTCACACACTTTCACGATAATTTACACGGTGAAAAAAATCCTATAGCAAAAAAAAATCCTAATATCTTTTATAAATGAATGTCTCTATTAAATTTTTTATTTTATTTTTTATTATAATTTCCATAATATAAAATTAATATAAATAATTTTAAAAATCTTAATTTTTTATTAAAATTATATATATATATATATATATATATATATATATATATATATATATAATAAATTTCAAAAAAAAAAATTGGGGGAGCCGTGGCTCCCCTCTGTCATGGCATAGGTCCGCCACTGCACGTGACACCACGAATGTAACGTTTCATGTGACATGACTGTAAATTGACACGTGACAATTTCTATACATTTTAAAAAATATTAAAAATTTAAAAATGAAATTAAAAAAATAAAATAAAATTGAAAATTATGTGACTTGACATGTGGCATCTACGAATACGATGTTGATGTCAACTTAACGAAAAAGACTAAATTGAACCTTTTAAAAGAATTCGAAAGCTAAATTGAACCAAGAAATAATAAGGAACCAGAATGAACCAAACCAAAAAATTAAATGACTAAATCATTAATTATACTATAATTTTATTTTTACATCAATACTCATTTACCAATTAATACGTAAGAAATTTCCTTTGTTCTCATAATTTGGTTATTAATCTATCTCTATACTAGCTTACATAGGTGTTATCGTTCCTATGTGTACGCATTATATATATATATATATATATATATATAATATTATCTTATATTATAATAATATTATAATATTAATAAGTTAATATAAAAAGTAAATATATTAATTAAAAAAAAGTGAAATAAATAAAAAAAGAATAATCATTAATGAATAAAATAATTTTATAAAAAACATGTAAAAATAACCATTAGTATTTAAAAAAAAATATTATATTGTAAAGAATAAATTTAGAATGAGTAATATTGTAAACATAAAAGAGGGATATATATATATATATATATATATATATATATATATATATATATATATATATATATATATATATATATATATATATTATATGATTTAGAGATAACCAATAAAACAAAGATAAATTATTTTAATTATAGGTTGAGTTTTAATCCATATTATTAATTTTTTTTATGAAATTATTTCATTTTTTTAAAGTATTAAAATATATATGATGATTATAATAAGTCTCAATTCAATTTTCAGAGGAAGAACTCGATATTAAAATACCTATTGAGAATCATTTTAAAATATTAAATCAAAAGTGTTAATCAGTATTAAAAAATAGGTTTAATATTACTGTTGATCCCAATATTTATTGAAATTATTCAATATAGTTATTTAAAAGTAAATAAATTTATGTAGTGCTTATATTTGTCAAAAAATAGTTAATTTGGTCCTGTACCTTAAATTAATGTTGACACATTCAATATGTACCAACTTGCCACATGACATTTATATTTCCACATCTTTTAGAAGGTGATAACATGAGAGCATAAATGACATAATTGTTTAACATGATTTACTTATCCAAAGTGATACCAATCTTCATTACCATGTGTCATTTACATTGTTATGTTGTCACTCTCTAAAAGTGTCAATATTAATTTATTTTAATGGATCACATTGGTTTTTATTTTTAACAAAGAACTACATTACATTAAGAAAAAAAATTGTAAGGATCACATTAAATAATTCTAACAAATATAGAAATCAAAATGTAGTATTAAACTTTTAAAAAAATATTAATTTAATTGTAATTAATGTCATTTCCTTTGAACTTTAATCAATAAACACTTCAAATAAATGTACAAATTTTTTTAAAATTTTGTTTAGGAAATATATTCCACATTTAAATATAAAAAATAATATTCAATAGCTAAAAAAACAACAAAATTAGAGTCTTGTGACATAATCCTTAAAATTATAGTAAACTAATTACTTATATGGTGAATTGATGGCATGAAAATTTAGGTATTTTTACTTTCTTAAATATTATAAAGTAATTTTATTTATGTGTCTTTTTTTATATATATATCATTACTAAAAAAATTCACATTTCCTGCCAATTTTGTTTTGATTTTTTTTTGTATGAAATACTTATAAATTTTGTTATAAAAAAATTACAGGAAATTGCTGTCAATTTCTTTACAAAATATTTAGAATAAACCACTTTTCGCAACAAATTTTGTAGGAAATACTTGCGAAGTTTATAATTTTGTAAGAAATAATTATCTACGAAGGAATTACCTACCAATTAAAATTATTAGAAAAAATAACAGAAAAAAGTATTTTCTTGCAAAAAATTTTAACAAATTTGTTAAAAAATTCTCATATAATATGAGAATTTTTAGTAGTGTATACGAAATGTTTCAACTCTTTTCAAAAACAAAAACAATAATTATTCAATCTCAGCAGTACAAGAGTACAAGAATGCTAGTATTTAGCCACCATGTTACAACATCCGTTTTGAAAAGGAAACTAGTTGCATCAGTTAGAATTTTGGAAATCAATATGTTTTTTTTTTTCTTTTCGATTGATCTATTTGGGTATTGTATTGTGGTCATCATTGGTGAGCTTGAAAACCCTAGAAACCCTAGACAATAATATTGCTTTTGTACAATGGAGCTAGGCATCCGAATAAAGATTTACGAACAAAATCAAATGAGATTTATTATGATGCACGAATACGATACGTGTGTCGGATACGACACGTATCTGACACGTTAATACATTATTTTTAAAAATAATAGAATATTATACGTTATATCAACATATTGAAAAGTGTATAATATTTTCAAAAACATGATAAATAAATTAATGTTATCACCTGCATCCAAATTAAAATTATAATTAAGTATTAAAGTTGTTAACACAAAAGATTATACATTATTGTCATTATAAAAATTTATTACTTTATATATTAGATATTTCATTGACAAGTATCAGTAAAGTATCCTAGAATATCATATACGAATATGTCTCGAACACGTGATATAAATTGAAGTATCGATACTTTCGAGTAAATTTATAATAACAATGTAATAATGTACTTAAATGTATTTGTATTTGCACGGGCAAGATTATTGAATTTTTTCATAATCATAGTACAAAATACAACAACTTGTATAAATTAAAACAAACATTCAACTATATATATGATACCTAATTACCCTTTACTTTTAGAGAATTTCCCCAAGATTGGGTACACCAAGTGTGAGTGCTCCACTTAGTAGTTTGAGAAGAGTTATTAGGTTGGAACTTCTTAAACCTCTTCCAATCACTGAGCAAAACCTTCAAGTCTCGTTCCTTTGCAGTGATGCTTCTGCAACATGCTGCATGGAAAGTGATGACTGCCCTAATATCTTTGCTATCTTGGCAAAAGGAACTAAAATAAAGGGTATCCAAAAACCTAACCCTAAGTCCTAACTGGTTAATAATACCACCCTTAATTAGGTCACTCAGAACATCTTGTTCCTTCTTCCCTGTGGAATTGTCCTTTTGTGCATACCATTTTTCGTACAGGGAAATCGTCTTCTTGTTTGATCTCACAAAGTAAAACCCTGTGTTGATTGGACTGCTCTGTAACCATGGATCTCCAAGGTATCCATCTAAACTTATCTGAAGATCTTCTGTCTCGTTCTTCCCCAACATTGTAAATGGGTCTCTTAACCACACTACATCTGTGTCCTGTACAAAACATGTTGCATGGGAATTAGAAGATAAAAAAAATATTTTAAGTTTGATATGTGTTAAGAAATTAATTTTAATTTTAATTTGTTCTTACAAAACTGAGTTATAAAATGAGATTTATACTCATATTACATGAAAATTAGGAAAAAAAAAAGAAACTGAAAGTTAATTGACATATTTTTTTTATATTTAAGTATGGAAGAAAAATAAAATGGTTGAAGTTCAATTATATACTTTTGTACTTAACATAAGATCATACTAAAAAAAATTATGATGTATTTTAAAATATAATGTTAAATTGAATCATCAAACATTTTAACTTAATTCGTAAGGTGCACTTTTACAACCCTAGTCACGTGAGCATATTTTGAAAAAGCAATTAAAATTGCTTTATCTTCGTTGACGTTCAAAATGACCTAATTTGAGTGTGGACCACAAATTTTCTTATATATATATATATATATATATATATATATATATATATATTTGTCTTTTCTAAATGCGAAAAAACGTTTGTAATAGCTATATGCACTTTGCACGTAAGTGAATAGTGGAATGGTTATTAATTATGAATATGATATCAATCTACACCTAATAACGTGGTTATTAATTATTGATACCAATTTTTACACTCAGATTTTAATATAAATAAAAGTTAGTTTGCCACCAACATATAATAAAAATTTAGGTATGTTATTTTATTTCTTATACATATATGGATATATATTCGTTATATGATATGATGTTTCGTAAACATTTACTTAATCTATAACCAATCTAGTGTATTAAATATAAAAATTTTAAACTATATATGAATATATATCATCCTTGTCTTTTTAACTCTTAATTAACCAAATTAGATACATTGGTATATTGCTATTACTACAACTATAATTATTAACTCTAGTAATATTACTGTTCAAACTTGAAAGTACATAAAAAAGTCAAAGGTTTAATGAGAACAATAAAATCGTTTTCGGCACCATTAATGAGAATGTTATTAATTGCTCCAAATTTCAAACAAAGAAAAAAACAAAGGAAATAATTGGGAGATATTAGTATACTTTAATTAGGCGCACAATTAAACCTTGCTTACTTTATTAAAATGCTAATAATATATATATATATATATATATATATATATATATATATATATAAATACACAAATATAATATATTTACTAAACGTTAATTATCTAATAGAAAAATTATAATTTTATATGAAGGCAGTTATTTACGTTAAATTTTCTTAAAATTGAACACATAATAATAAAGTAATTTAATAATTATGTTTTGATATATTTCGAAAAGTATATATGCTATACTTTAATTTTAATACATATAATTGATTGAGGCATAACATGATTTCACATTAATATAATTTTTTGAGCATATAATATGTATGAAATGATTTTTTTTTAATTTAGTACTAAGTATTGGAAAAACATGATCCAATAGAAATTTTTAAAATGTTTTGCTATTTGGTAAAAGTTATTTCCTTGTTCATTTGTTGAATATAAAAAAGTACACATTTGTTTGTTGGTTATTATATCAGTTGTTTGCACTTAAATATTATGAGAAAGAGCAATTGATGATAATGAAAAAAAATGAAAGAAGAAGAAGAAGAGAATAACTTACTGTGAAAATGAAATTGTAGCCATGTTTGAGAACTTCCAAGAGGAACTGTGTTCTCTTCCACATCATCTTGACGAAATCTTGAGACATGTAAACTTTCTCACCTTTGAAATCAACACCATCTGTTTCCAATCTGAAGCAGTTGAGTTTCAGAAACTGGCATCGATCATATGCAATTTGATCAACAGCAACTATGAGAATGTGATGAATGAGAGATCTTGTTCCTTCTCCCAGCCAAAAACTGTTGAGAAATATATCAAGCATGGTGGTGTCACTCTCCACATCTTGCTCTGCATAAGCCCTATTCACTACTGCTATTATCACTGTTTTGTTTCCCATTGAAGCTTTCGCCAAAGCACACTCAAGGGTATCTCCACATGCTTCAGTGTTTGACTTGTTCTACAATGTTTGCACAAAGTTCAATTGTGATGTCTGTTTTTGATGTTCAGATGAAATTTGATGCTATGCAAACCAGATTAACAACTATCTGGGCAAGGGAAGATATCTGTTTTTGATGGTTGCAAAAAATTCAAACACTTAACTTTATAACGTAAGATTATGAGATGATGACCGATATTCAGATGAATTTTTTATGTTCATATTCATATTAAGAAGAGGAAATTGATGTCGGAGATAGAGATAATTTAGTGTAAATCTCACTTTATAAATCAGTTTTGTAAGGTTGTGTTGAGTTTTGACTTTTTGACTCACACTTGGACTATTCCCAACCGGTTGAGTTAGACTTAAAGTCCACTTCTTAAAATAGTATATATCAGAATCATTTGTAGTCTATCCTGACAAAATTTGTTGTTTGTTGAATCTATTGTGTCATCCATTATCTAAATGTCGAAATACTCATTAATGTCAAGTCTCACGCTCGATGTAGATATATATGCCTCAGTATGGTATTGGAAATCTCACATCGACTAGAAATAAGATACATTTTTAATATATAAGTGAATACAAAACTTATCTTACAAATCGGTTTTTAGGGTTAAATTAAATTTAAAGTTCACTTCAAAGAAAATATTTTTGATGCATGTATGCATGATTTATTTTGAGGCAAAAGCAGAAAAAAAGAAGAAGGTAAATTTGAATGAACTTACAAGATTCGATTGGTCGAAGAGTGGTTCCTTTTGCCGTAGGATGGCTTGGTTGGAAAAATAGGAGAAGCATTGGTAGATCAACATAAAACCAATGAAGAGAAGTGATACTGTTGCCAAACTCACAAGAGGATTTTCCATCGTTTTTCTCATTTTGTGTCTTTATCTTTGTTCACAAAAACCAGTAATGAGAGTTATACATATATTAACTATTTTTACTATTTATAAGTACATTTTAAAGAAACATAATAATTTACAAGAGGACAAAATTTACCACATCAATAAATTGAAAAAAAAAAAACTTTAAAAAGTAATTAATGAAACTACAACTATCAGAAAACTCACCATTGAGGCCTAAGAACCTTTATTCTTATTATAAATGGCATTGCCAAACCTATATTGAAGGATACTTTAAGCCTTTAAGCTATTATTAAATTTAAATAGTTTATCTAAATATTCGTTTTACAGTATCCTTTACGTTATCCTTTGAATGCAACTAAATTTACCATATTTGGTTATGTTTGATGAAGAATTAAATCATTCACATTTGTTTTATTAGATCATTTTGGTAAGTAAACATTAATTTTGATATTAAGGAGTAACGTTAAACACCGTATTATTGTTTATGTTTATTTCAAATTCTTTAAATTATCTCCTACACAGTATCAATTAAAAGCAATGAATTTAACTTTTTTTTTAGATTTAATCATTAATTTTGTCAATTTATTAAAATATTTTTTTTAGTTTTCACCCAGATGAAAATCTAGTTCATTATAATTTTGTACATTCTTTTTTCAATTTATTAAAATCTATTTTTTTATGCCTAAATTTGGGTGAAATTTTGTTTATTATAATCCAGCCATTAATTTTGTCAATTTATTAAAATCTAATTTATTGATACAAATAAATTTCAAAATAATATTTTTAAATTTCACACAAACTTTACAGCATTTTATCTTGTTCTTGAAGTTTAAAAAAAAATTAATAATAAATCACAATCAAAGCACTCAAAAAATAATATAAAGTACAGTTAATAAAATTTTCATAAAATATATGAAATGTTATTAAAATATACATGTACTAATAAATTATTATAAAGTAATTAATTTTCTTAAATTGTTCAACCAAACAATTATAAAATTCAATATATTTATTATTAGGATCGTGTCCTCTTAATTTTATTTAAAATAAATTATACAAAAATGTAATCTTAATATTAAACAAAAACTAGATGTGTATATTCAACAAATCAACTAAAAACAAATTATACTAAATTTTTTCCTAAAAACAAAACAATTTGCCAACTGCATACCAATGCATTCAACGAATTCAACATTATAACAATCCAAATAATAAAAAATAATTCAAACAATTTACACATATAACACAATTTTAAAAATAAAAAAACAAAAATTGGATGGAGAAGGAAAAAACCAACCGAGGAACACTTAGCAGATTAATATTGAATGACGCCGGCGAAGTGGGTTGAAAACAACCACCACACCATAGAGAGAGAATTCACACTCTTCCCTCTATGGCACAACAACCGTTTACGGTGTCAATGAAATCGAATCAAAGACAACAACAACGAATAAAATCAGATATGGAAGGAATAACGAAAATTATCGTCTATCTCATATTAGACGAAAATTCTACTAAAACACCGTCATCTAATATGTGATAGACGATTGTTCTAGGACACATCTTGGTTGGGGTTTAGTGAGACTTTCCAACTCTTCTCTCCTATGTTCCCGTCCAATCATTTTATATATTTGACATTTAAGAAAGATCTTATAGTTTTATATAAAAGTTTTGACATCCTAAAATATTTGTTGAAGATCCGCTAATGATTGATTCTTGTTCAATTATACCTATATTTACGCTAAATATTTTAAAAAACACATTACTTTAACATAAATCATAATTTTAGGAAGATCATAGCCATTTTTTGTCATTATTTTAGATTTTGGACAATAAATCATTTTATTAGTTTAGAATATATATATATATATATATATATA
>Ga0214544_1002680_pt1 | contig 37294 bp, 14 predicted proteins | sample CNSS3metaG_FD_160074 | JGI IMG/M metagenome (GOLD analysis project Ga0214544, IMG submission 160074) | Root nodule microbial communities from cowpea collected in UCLA plant growth center, Los Angeles, California, USA - CNSS3 | ecosystem: Host-associated > Plants > Roots > Nodule | place: USA...
ATATATATATATATATATATATATATATATATATATATATATATATATATAAGTACGTTTTTATTTTATTTTATGGTGAACAGAACTCAGTGTATCCTATGAGATTGTAAATGATGATTCAGAAAGCCTACTATATGGTAAGTGAACATTTTCTCATGCATGAAAAAAAGAACTTTGGGACGTGTCTGCACTTTTGCATAACACTTAATACAGCTAAACATTTGCTCTTGCAACACCTCGAATGTCCCCTTTCCCTTCTCAACGCCAGATCATGCACACATGTTCAAACCACAGCCATGCCCTCAATTTGTTCCTATATAAAAGTTCCTCAGTTTCTTCTTCACAACAAAGAAAGTGTGGAATTGAAAATCCTGTAATAGCCATGGCTCTCATCCCAAACATCTTCGGTAGTCGACGAAGCAACGTGTACGATCCTTTGTTTGAGGATATATTTGACCCTTGGGGAGGGTTCCCCTTGGCTTCGTTGGGTGGAGAAGGCAATGCCATGGTCAACACTCGCGTGGATTGGAAAGAGAGTGCAGAGGCTCACGTGTTCAGCGTGGATCTTCCTGGGTTGAAGAAGGAGGAGGTGAAGGTGGAAGTGGAAGATGGGAGGGTGCTGCAGATTAGTGGAGAGAGAAGCAGAGAGAAGGAAGAGAAGGATGATAAGTGGCACCGCGTTGAGAGAAGCTCTGGGAAGTTCGTGAGGAGGTTCAGGCTTCCCGAGAATGCAAAAATGGAAGAGATCAAGGCTGCTATGGAAAATGGGGTGCTCACTGTTACTGTACCTAAAGAGGAAGAGAACAAACCTCAGATGAAGTCGATTCAAATCTCTGGCTAGATCTATGTCTCTTTCTTCTATATTCTGTGTTCTGTTTGTGTTCCTATGTATCATCATGCATTGCAGTTATGTGAAGTTCTAATGTTGTGGTTGTGATGTTTTCCGTTACATGTTTCAATTAACTGTCACTTTTGAAGAAGAATTTTCAATAAAAGGTTAACTCAAATCACTTATGTTAGCCTCTGTTTATCTTTTATAGCAATATATATATATATATATATATATATATATATATATATATATATATATATATAGGTTGAATATGATGAAATAGTTTAATTTATTAATTTATTATTTGATACTTTGAATAAGATTAAACGGTCTCCTTAATCTTCATGGAGAGAAACAGAAACTTGAGTAAAAGTTATGTACACTGAGACATAATGGTGCCTAAAATAATTTATCCTCAATTCAAACCCCTTTTAAAGAAAAAGATAATCATTCAAGCTAATTAAAAAATATTAAAACCTTAGTGAAAAAACATTAATATGAAAAAATGGAGAGAAAGAAAACTCCATTTTGAAAATAAAAACAAAACAGAGACCTTCTCTCATGAGTAAACTTAAAATGAATAAAAGAAATAATAAAAAACTTAAATAGGACATTGTATAGGTAATTATAAGATAATTAAGACGAAGAAAATATAGCTTCTAAGATTAATGCGTCTTGTTCAAAACTATATACACATACACATGTCACTTGTTAGTTTATTTATAACGTGATTTTACAGATTAAAATGAATGTTTTGTATATATTTTTACAAATGTGTTTCTTTAATTAAATAAACAAATTTCTATTTTTCTTTTGTGTCTGTATAATCTAAATATTTATTTCAAAAGAATATTTTTAAGTTTAAATAAATGTTTATTATTTATATTTGTAATTAAATTTTTTAATTTAGATTAATTTTATGAAATAAAAAGCTTAAGTTGTGAATCCGACCCTGTATTTCATGATTTCCGTTGAAAAGTACTTATACAGTAGGCCGAATTGTTAAACTGTGCAAGGACCTGGGCCAACCTAGTCCATTTTTTTATGATTTGTTTTTTGGACTTTTTTATGCATAACTTTTAGTCCAAGAGGGAGTAAGGCTAATCCTCTCTAATCTTAAAACAAATAGGAATTTACTTTGATGGAAACCATTTCCATTCACGATTTCAAAGTAGTTTTTAAAGAATTTATCTTTCACTTTCTATATTTATTTATTTTTTTAAATTTGACTGTGTTTTACTTTTTTTTTTGAAGTATTTGAACGTTTTAATGTAATGAGTGTTTTCTGATAGGATTGTTGAAGATCCATTACATCATTCAGTGCTTATAGTAAGTTTTGTTACATATGATCTAATATACAATACAAGTTCTTAACACAAATTTAACTTATAAACAAGCTGCAACAATAAAGTATTTTTTAGATAAATACCGAGTGTTTGAAACATTATCTCTCGATGTGTATTACTTCTATGTGTTTTATTTCTAGTTCACATATAGACATCAACATAGGTATTACTATAACTTAGTATTCATATAAATAGATTCTTCATTTGAGAACCAGTAATTACTCAAATATTTAATATTAGACTGAACCATGTTTTAGTTTTTTAGAAACGATTTTAGTCTCATACTGATGTTATTTGACATACACTATATATATATATATATATATTTCCTACATGCTTGACCAAGCTCCACAAATGAAATGGTGTGCTCTTACAAAATGGAAGGTACTGATTTACATGTCTTCTTCTTCATCATCATCATCATCACTTTCACTACCACTTGAATCATCCACATTAACAGCAGCTACTTTGGAAACACTAATCTTAAAAGAAGCAGATTGAATCTTGTAAGGTAACTTTGTATTATTGCTTGCAGGCACCCTACACTCTTCCACCACTTTTTCTTCCTCTTTCTTCAAATCACTCGGTGGTAGGAAGCAATCAATGGACAACCCTTTGATGTTAAAATCCACTTCTTCAATCTTCCAAACCTCTTTTACTCTGGTTTTGGAATGGCCCTCAGGGCCTTCACCAAACCTAGACAATGTCACCCATGTTTTTCCTGCATGTGCTATGTTAATTCCATCTACAAATTTGTAGTCTTGTATCAGAGACTCCATGTTGGTTTCCCAGAATATAGAATCACTTGCTGTGGTTTTGAGTTTCAGCAAGTGAGAGTCTTCTAATTGGACCAAAAGACCTGTTCTTTGGCTGAAGTAGCCCCACACAGTGTGGCGTATAATCTCTACGTTGCTGCTACTTCTTGTTTGAAGTGAATTGGAATCTGCTTCAAGTTTTAATATGAAACATTCTTCGTCATTCACCGTCTTCTCTCCAATGCATATGGAGTTGTTGAACAAATTGGCCGTGGACCTTGGATCAAGACCCTGTTTAAAGGCATTAACTGTCAAAAAATTGCAGAATAGATGACAGTGTTTATGCAGAATTCATAAACACGAAGTAATGCGTCTGTGATTTGACACCAGCTAGTAGTGTTTAGTTTATTAGCACAATCCTTGGTTTGAAGGATTGATTGATAAGGCTTAAGAAGCATGGAATGGTCGTGTAATTATGATACGTCAATCATGGCTATTGATAATGCATATGATGGTTATTGTTAGTCATACTTCACGTCATGTTTAAATGCGATTACGTGTTGAAAGGCTTGAAGGACTTGAAAAAATGGATAAACCAGTTGTCATGCACTGAAGAATGAAGATAGATGTTGTTGACTTCTGGAATGAGGTAGGTATTGTTAACCACCTAAGTGGAGGAGTATTATACTTTTGGGTTCAGACTATATAAGAAGAAATTTTTTTGTATTACATATTAAATTGTTGACTTTTGTTAATAAATGTAGACGCCATTGCGTTCTGGGAGGGGTAGGTTATTAATTTCTGTGCAAAAAAATGAGGAAAGTAATTTGACTTTTCTGAGAAAAAGTTCTGGTGTTCTTTTTTGAAAAGGAAGCACCTGGTTTTGGGAGAGTAACATTTGGTTAGGCAGCGGTTGAAAACATGTTCAAACTAGCTTTTCTGTTCTAGGGAGCTAGAAGAACAAAATACAAAATGCAACGTATTTGGGAACACATTCAATTCAGATTCACACTCACACTTGAGTGACTCATGAAATCAAAGAGGAAACAACTCTTAGTGCAAGAACACGGTTCAGAATATAACACATCAAATCCTAATCATAATTTAAGAACTCAAATTAAAGGGGAAAAAACTGAAAAAGATAAAGATATTGGTGAACTTTAAAGAGAAATTACCTGAAGTAAACGCCTGAGTGGTCTTGGTGGGCCACGAGAAGCATGAGAATGGTGCCAAGGTGTTTGCCTCCATGCCACTTTTCCATCACTCCCGGCACTGATTTTGTAACCGGAAACAACCAGCTCCAAACACCACAGTTCTGGCTTCTTCTGCCACACCACAAACCCTCCCACTTCACCTTTCTTCTGCATCTTCTTCACCTTCACCATCTTCTTCTTACTCGCACATTCTTCCCCTCCTGAAAACTCTGTTGCCCCTACTCTCACCTCCCCCATCGCGTACATGCTTTCCACCCAATTCAAAGCTCTCTCTCCTCCCACAGCCGCCACGTACTGTTTCACTATGTATTTCGCCATCGAAGCCTCCTTCACAATGAAAGATTCAAACTTTAGATACATATACACTAGTACTTCTTCAGATGCTTTCTGGGGTAGCTTTTCCATGGGAATTCGAGTTTCATATCAGTAATCGGCATAATAGTAAATTTTTGCGTTAAAAAATAACATCGATTACTGAAGTGAAACTCCAAATTGAAAAACAGTATTAAAAACATATAAAAACTGCGTGGAAAACAGAGAGAATGTTGTGTTGGTAACTAGTGTACTAACAATGTTATGGGATTTAATGGTGATGGGTTGGTTGTGAGAGGTGATGGGAAGAGGGATCAATGGTGCGCCAACAACACCAAGCAAGAGTTGCATATCAGTATTTTGGTCTCCATAGAGTGATGATGATGTAGAAGATTCAACGTTTGGCTTCATCCATGACTTCATGTTATGCCAAGCTCTGCTGGTTCCGCTTTTGATGGTGAAAATCTCTTCTGGGATGGGAACCTCCAGCACCGTTTGGAGCCCATCCTCGCGAGCAAGATTGGGACAGAGCTTCTTCATTGCAGAGAGAGATATAGGAAGCAGAAATCAAAGAAAATGTGGTTTGATTTTGATGAGCATGAAATGAAGAAAATGTTTATGGGTTGATTGAGAAAGCTTATGAGATGAGGAAGTGACGAAAGAGAAGAGAAAAGAGAGGGTTGGAGTCTTGAACTGAAAGGGAGAAGGATATAGTTATACGAGTGTTGTTGAGTATTGAGTATGTTACTTTGGAAAAAGATTAACAACCAAACTATGGGGACCCTCACTTGTTTTTTCTCGTCGTGTTCGCACGCCTCTCGTACTATTCTTAATAACTTAAGGTTTCCCTTTAAATTTAATGTACATGTTTGAATAATTTTAAGGTTTTCATCTCTAACTTTTTTATTTTTTCTAAAGGGAACATGCTAAGTTAGGTTGTAGCTGCTTATCTTTATTTACTCTGTCACAAAATGAAAGGCCAAATCCTCATAAAAGTCCTCCGGTTCATACCTTATAGTCTTTCTAAACTCCAAATTGCAAATATTTATTGCATCGCATTTTAGCTAAATTATTAACCCAAATGTGTCCCATATATTTAATTAGGGATATTTCTGACACAGAAATAAAATATACAATATCAATACAACATTAAATTTAACCTACACATAAAAAATTAACATCTTCTTAAGATAATGATTTTACGAGTTTGTATGATTCTTCACATTTTTATTTTTACCCGTTTAATCTCCAAACTACCAAGATTTCACCAAAGTGTTTGATATTAAATTTTGCAAAATTTGACCAAATTTTATATTGTGTCTGTCAGACTTAATATAAAACTGGAAGGTAAGTGAAAGAATCAATTCTAAAAATCCGTAATAAAATTATATAGTTTTTTTTGTTGTTGTTCCTTTTGAGTAAAAACGTAAATGGAAATTCAATGATGTAACAATCTGGTGTTCTTTCTCTTTCGCATAGTAATATTATAATTAATTAAGTACACAACTTGTGAGGAAGTGAAATATGTATATACTTAGTGTGGCCGCTACACAATTGGGATAGTTTCTCTTGAGACACACACATACACAATAAGTGAATTTGATTCAGAGGTAAACAACTTAAAATAAAAGTGAAATTGAAGAAAAGAAAAAAGAGAAGCTCAATTGGGAGAAAAGAGAGTAATTACCCCACAATTCAAACTTTGTTACCTCCTACAATGGCATGAATACTTTTATGTAAGCTTTGTCTTTTTTTACCTAATAATTGCAAACTAGTTAAAAGGATAAGATGATGGTTATTGAAGATACGATACCTTTTAAGTTGAGATAATGTCGGGGGCAACACATGATGCATACGAAGAACATAAAGATTCATGTTTGGAACAAGAATGCAAGATATGAAAGATGCGACCAACATTCTAAAATTGTAATTGTAATTGAGAATGGTAGCCCATGGCCCTGGCAATTGGTGGTTGCTGGTTATAGGTTAGGCTCACATGAATTTGTTCATGTCTCCGGTGAACAGGGCCACATGAGCTGTGGTTGGATCCTATTTCTGATTATTGGTGACAAGAACCTGTTATGCGACAAAACATAACTTGTCGTTTCTCGATTCTGAATCATTTCATTCACGTTCATGAAAATGCTGCACCAATTAACTATGTATGATGTTGTTACAACCATCGAGAGTTTTGTTATTTATGAATTTTTTTTGTGTGTATAAGTTTTATATAATTAAGAAGGAAAGTGTCTGTTCAATATATCACAATTAGTTTAACTGGATATTCATGACAATGATTTTTGTTTGATATTATATTGTATTGATATGTTCCATTCGATATTTGATACCAAGTACTGAAAGGGGCTTGCCTTATAGGTTGAGTTTGGAGTGAATAGTTTTCTTAAGGAGATAGAAAGAGGAAAAAGTTTTAATATATGAACGGTGTTGATTGAGTTGTAAGTATTTTATAAATTTTGAGATATTTTTAACTGGGTATTTATTAAAGGATTATATATATATATATATATATATATATATATATATATATATATATATATTAGTACTCAATAATTTTTATATTTTTGAATTAAATTACTGTTATTTAATTAAATGATATGGTCGTTATTTTATTTATTTATTTTTAATGTCTTAAAATAATATTGTGATTAATGTAAATTACTGTTTTTATTCAAAAGTGTTAAGTAATGTGAGATTCATCTATATATAATGATTATATGAAAGTTGTGATAAAGTATGTCTACTTTATTACTTAATACAATTTTAATAAAATAATAAAAATAATTTGTTATTAATATTACTCTATATTAATCACTAAATATCATGTTTGTTAATAGGTATATATTAAAAATTAAGACCACGGAACATTTTCATAGTCACACGCCCATTAACATAACAATTAAATAATGCAGAATTAAAATATATAAAAAACATATTTACTCAATATAACAAACAAATCTGATAAGAAATTAAAAAAATACTTAAATTACAAATTAAGACAATAAAACTATTATTAGTTTATATATACATTCATCTTAAAGGTATGTTTTTGGGGTGTATTCACTTGAAAAGATTGATTTGGGAGAGAGATAAAATGGATTTGAGTGGATTAGAAAGTGGAGTTTGTGTTATTATTTTAAAGGAATTTGAATGGTGAAATTGAATGAATTTAGAGGTAAAGTTTATAAAATTTTGTAAATAATTTGATTGTTATGATTGATTAAAAATTAATTTTAATTGAAAGAAAAATAATATTATCAAATTGTCTTTGATGTTAAAAATAATATAAAATTATATTTAAATGAGTTAGATTTATTTTATAAAATTATTTAAATGAATAAAGTAGAAAAAAAATAATAAAAGTACAATACATTTATACGTTGAAAAAAAGATATATAAAAGTTTTAAAAATTAAAATATTAATTATTGTTGTAAACATTAGTAAACATAAACGAGAAATACACATATTTATGAATAAAAACTATAGATGAGTGAAGAGTATAATAATATTTTATTACTAATCACTAAACGCATGTTAGGAAAAATGTAAAAATTAGATAATCTTGAGATTCCTTATTACCCTAAAAGCATTCCTCAGTAAATAAAAAAATTCAAATGAGAGTCAATAAAATATATTAAAAAGATTAATCATCCACACTAATTAATATCATAGTAAGTCCAAAAGTATCTGGAGGTAATTTTTGCTTGAGAAATAACTGGACATTATTTCAAACAAATTCGAATCTCCTTAACTGCAGTGGAAAAACTTTTAAAATGGGTATTATTAAAACAAAAAGTAAGTATTCTTTTTTTATTTCGAGAGAATTAGCATTTTGGTATGAAAAAGGAGCAAATGCTGAAGAAAGTATTTGACACTGAGAAGGAAATTCATTTTTCTAAAGACAGAAGTTCATTTTATTTTATAAAAATTACAACCAGGCTTCTATGTTATTACTTATTACAACAGTTCAGTGTTTTTGTACCTTTTAACTAATTAATTAATTAATATATTTAATCACATTGAGTTCAAAGTTTACGTTGCTCTATAGGGATCAACGGCATTTTAGCAACAATAAGTAATTAATTAATGATTTTATAAAAAGTAGAAAATACAATATATATATATATATATATATACTAAAATTAAAATAAAAAATATATAAATACATTAAAATTAAAAGAAAATATTTTTATTTATATTAATTTAAATATATTGATAAGTGTCAAGAATAATTAAAATTTTCATTTGAAATTGACATATATCCGATGATATTATTTGTGTATAAAACAAACCACCTAAGACACATAATGGTGTAGTGAAAATTAAAGTTTTATGAATTGTTATGATATTTTGTTGTTTTGCAATAAATATGAGATAAAATAACAAGTATGCAGCTGAGCTACGGTCACTAGTGTTGAGCCATGGAAGTAGAAAAGACAAAACAACATATTTTGACATTTTGGCTGAGTACAACAAATGGAGTTGAACCTCATGAGGAAACCTTCTTTGCAAGAAAATTTGAAGAACAAATCCATAAGGCTGAACAGTCGAGAAAATTCTCCCAAGAGAAAAAGGTCAAGTGCTAAGCACCAGGATAAAGGAGTTGAGAAGGAAACCCACTTATGAAGAAATTGAGTGGAGTGTTAGAAATGTAGCTATAGGAGAGAATACGATATGTGAGGCTTGAGGGAAATGCTCTTAGTGTAAATCTTATGTGTAGATGCTATTGAAATTTCATTATAATATTCTATGAGTAGTTGAACTCCCTCGTATCCAGGTTTGATGTACTCAATTCTGATTTTATACACTTCTACTTCTTAGGTATTTATCTATGCTTTCATTCAATTGTTTGTGGTTTGATTTATGCTTAATGATGACCTGATCACTCATCTCTTTAACTGGTTTGGATTGAGTTGGGAAAATGTTCTCAAACTAAGGTCCAATCAAATCACCATACATGTACTAGTGCTTTTTTGGTACTTAGAGGGGATGCTGGATGAAAGAGTCTTGCACATGAAAGCAAGGATTTATTCAACGAGTCTTGCATATTAAAGCAAGGATTCATTCTACCAAGAGTTGAGGAATTGTACTAGTTTGAAGTCCTTAGGTTTTAGTTTTGCAGGGATGAACCTAGATCTACAGAGAAGGAGTACTCCCAGGATATTGACATTGAATGATTTGCATAGTAAGTAAACAAGATGGTAATGGTGTAGTAGAAGAAGATGAGATGAAATCAAATCATAGCCCATACTCCACTCAATCTATATAATTATGACTATCTATCTACATATACTCTATCACAATCAAAAATCCCAACAACAAACTATCAATACACTTGTTAAATCCTTGTGGATACGATACTTGTTGATACTACTAGTGCACTTGCTAGGAAATGGTTAAGATATAATTATCAAGTTTTTAGCGTCGTTGCTTGGGATTTAGTTTAAGTATTTGGTAGTTTTAACCATTCTTTTTGTGAATCTATGCATACTATGTAAAAACCATATTTGTATAGTTAGTTTGAGTTTTGTATTTTGTAAAGTGTTAATTTTCATTTCTAAATTGCTTTCACATATATCTCAAACAAGAGGCGAGTTTAAGATATACATATTCCTTTTACTTGTTTGAAAATGTGTTTTGTGCCATTGGAATGAGATCTCAGAGGGGAGACAATAGATGCATCAATCATTTGAAAATATGCAAAATAATTTTGTTGTTATTGTTGCTGATCGAAGGAAAAAATTTTCTGCATAAAATCTGCTGATTGTGTAAATTTCAAATTTGACAACTCTGACCACTTTGCTTGTTTGATGCATAACTTTGACCACAATTATACAATTGAGCTGATTAATTTTTCTTTATATTCTTGATTCAATTATCTTTAATTTGAATGTACAAACATAATTTTTGGAGGTCTATGGAAGATGTAGTTTAATTTTGAAATTACCAGACGAACCGTATAGGACAACTTTGACCTTTATTGCTTGTTTAACGCATAACTTTCTCCACAGTGATCCAATTTAGCTGATTCTTTTCTCTATACATTCTAGATTCAATTGATCTTTAGTTTGAGTGTAAGAACATAATTTTTGGAGGTCTATGGAATGTGTAGTTTAATTTCGAAAATTCCAGACGAATTGTAGAGGACGTCTTGACCTTTGTTGTTTGTTTGATGCATAACTTTCTCCGCAATTATGCAATTGGGTTGATTCTTTCTTTCATTGCACTTTTTATTAAATGATATTCAATTTGAATGTTAGAACATACTTTTTGGATCTATGTGGTGAAAGGTGCAGTTTTGAAAAAAACAGACAGGTTGTAGGAATGCTTATTCTAATTTATGATTTTAAGTGTTTTTTTTTTTAATTTTAGCTTGTGAAATCAAGTGCTGTGATTTTTAGTCCATTTTTAAGCATTTAATTTAAAGAAAAAAGATTGAATGAAAGCTCGAGAGAATATAATAATTGCTGCAATCAACAAAGACAAGAGCATATCAACGCTAAGCTTGGTGCAGAGTAAAATTTTGTAGAAAACTTTGAACTTATACTTTTTTGTTTAATTGTTTTGCACAAATTTTATCTTTGAAGAATTTAAAAAACATAAGCAAGAACAAGCCTAAAAAAAATTTAAAGAAATCACTTGTTTAACATGTGAGATGACTGATAAAATAGATAGAGAAGATGACATAATCATCATTTGAGATTTGTCATGCACCTAAGATCCAATTTTTTTTTTCAGATTTGTCATGCCCCTAATATCCAAAAAAGTTTCCACATATTTATGAATAAAAACTATAGATGACATAATCTTCACATTTATTTACGGGCGAAGATCATGAAAATCATTAAGTTCACTTATGGATGTTGTGCAACAAAAGGAATTGGACGGACTATAGAAGTTTTGAATAGTTGACTAGTGTTTAAAAGACACAACTAACTAATACTGAAGCTGGTCAAACAAATCAAGGATTTGAACCATAGGCATAATTTGTCAATACTAAAGCTGACCAAACTGTCCCAATTAATCTTTCTTGAGACATTGATGTCCCACCTATATTTTTTAATTCATTTTTCTTGTCTATTTTTCTAGATTATTTGCAACTCCTTCGTCTAATGCAATTAAAACTTCAATTCTATTTTTCTATAAAAAAGACACATTTTTGTTAATGTATTATTTTATTTATTTTTCTTTAACATGGTATTAATAATATTCAAAATTTATTTTTATTAAGATTTGGATCTATGAAATTTGTCATTATATTTTTCTCGCTTTTCATCATGGTTAATTATATGGGACACAAAAATATCATATTAATTATAAATAAAACAAAATTAGACTACATAAAGAGAAATAAATTTTCTTTTCTATTTTTTTAAAATTAAATTAAACTTAAATTTCATCATATTTGTAAAAGTTAACCATAGGATATTATTTCACAATTGATACACATGTAAAAGATTTACTATAAATATCTAAATAAATAAATATAGAACTATATTAATTAAAATAGAATATTAATTGTAATTTTATATATATATATATATATATATATATATATATATATATATATATATATATATATTTAAACAACAAGTAAATTAAGCATAGTAAAAATCACTTATCTTAAAATTAATTTCTATTGTAATTATAAACATTAATTAGTATTAATTTTTTTATTAATATTTTTTAATGATTATGTAAGTTGTGTTGTACAGTAGTTTACAAAGAATAATAATAATAATAATAATAATAATAATAATATAAACTTATAAACATGAAAATAAAACTATAGTCTAATATGAGGAAATGATGGGTGTATGTGTTTTTTTATTGCATAAATAAACTCCAAAAACGAGTAAATTCAAAAAAAAATCCAATAAATAAATAATTAGTATCTTGAAAACAAAAAATTTAAAATAGTGTTCGTGATTTACTTTATTTATTTATTATTAAAATCTATTTTAATTGTGCGGGGTCAAATCTATTTTTAGCTTAATTTTAATCTTTCTTTTTTTATATATTTATTTATTTATATATATATATATATATATATATATATATATATTTTAAATTCAAACCTTCTCAACACACTTATTAACTTATTAGATAGTCAATAAAAAGGGATCTATTCTAGAAATAAGTCAGGATAGATACGTATATTTTATGTCAAGATAAGTCTACCTACACATCACTAACCTTTCAGACACGGAAAAAAATACCCTCCTAAAATTGATAAATTAAAATTTATCAAAATAATTGTTAAAAGAATATAATTTATACTAAAAAAATTACATATAACTATAAATTTTATTAACATCCCACCTAATGATCATAATATTGTCACATCATTACTTACCAAAATCCTAATCCAAAAAACATCGGTAAAAAATTATAAAGTAGCACGAAACAAATATAATATTATACTAAACTCTATTTCTAATATATTTGTAAATGTTATGACTAAAGTAACATTTAGTAATTAAGCTATTTTAAAATATATAACATATAAAACTCATATACATATATTATGAATGAAATGTTTTTTTTTTCGCACATTCACATATATGGGTACAGGTGGAATTTCCAATAGCATAATAAATAACATAATAGAATAATGAAAGAAAAAATAATAAAAAAGAAGTTGAGAGGTGTACATGAAGGAAGATTTAGGTGAAAAAAGAAGGAGCGTTGATCGCGGCGAGTTAGCGGCAGCAACTCGTGCATCCACTCAACAAATTTCTTTCCAATTTATTACCATTAATCATAGCATTCTAATTATTCTGCTTCAACCTTTATTATCATCTCATTCATGTTTTTGTTTTTTCTTCTAAACCTAACTTCTTTCTCATTTTACACACCTTTTTTTGTCCTTTTTTGTGTAAACTTACAATTCCTGTATTTAGGATAACAAAAACCTTAAGACTTTTTTATTATTATTATTATTATTATTATTATTATTATTATTATCAATTATTGCTATAATTTTATCCAATAACAACTTATAAAAAAAGTATACTATTTAAACTAGTTATCCTAAAAATTAATAGACTTAATAATATATTTTTAATATATTTTCAAAATTAACGTTTTTATTTACAGGAAAATGTTAGTTTATATAAATTATATTAATATATTTGAAAGATAAAACTGTGATGAAAACGTTAAACTTGTGACGAAAATATTAAATTTTAGAAAAGAACAATATCTAAATATATAATTACATTAATTTTAATTGTATTAACCTAATAAATTTGAAGTTCGAAGATTGAAACTTTGATGGGACAAAAGAAAAAGGCTTTAAATAATTTATTAGGTATTTATTTTAATATGTCTAATAATTTCACTTAATTTATAAGTTAAAATTTATTATACTTTACATTATTCTCTCTTATGATGCACAAATACGATGATACGATACGTATATAATATGTCGATACATTTATTTTCAAAATAATAGGATATGATACGTGATAGATACACGATATATGAATAATGAAACATGTACAATAATTATTACAAATATAATAAATATATGTTTATTAATGTGTGAATCCAAAATTCATAATTAGAGACCAATTATTTTAGTAGTCAAAACCTAGTAGCTAATGTTAGTGACCAATTTAAAAATCAATTCATGATTGAAATTATTTTAATTATCAATTTAGAGACTAATTATAATTTTTTAGAACTATTTTAATTGTCAATTTGGTTACTATATAGTGACTAATTATTTTTTGTCACTAAAATTATTCACTATTCTTTGAATTTTATTGTAGTGCATTACGACCTTATAAAGTAGATACTTTATTGATAAGTATGGTTAAAATATCATAAAGGATCGGACACCATACGTGTCGGATACGGATACGTGACCCAAATTGAAGTATCGGTGCATCATAGCTCTCAACCCATTAGTTATTGGACAAAATCAAAATCATTATTATTATTACTTTTATGTGTAGAGATAAGATCTTAATTAATTATATGCTAACAATTATATTATTATGATTCAATGTTGGGATACAAAATTAATATATAGAAAATAAATCATAAGTTATACATAAATTATTATTATTTTAAATAAAAACACGTCAAAAATAAATTATATATATATATATATATATATATATATATAATATTTGTAAGCATAATACTTAATTAAATTATGTGGTTAAAAATATAATAATTTTGATCTGAAATAATATTTATTACTTTAATTACACTATTAACATTCTTATTTTTGGGAGTAAACTAACGACACTTAATAATAAAAAGTAAAAAAGTAAAGGTTAAAAATGTCAGAAATTTAAAGCTAAAATATTTTTGTTAGGATTAGGAACATATTTAAATTAATATTAAAACAATACTTATGTTGAATATGTTAAAAAACTTTATAATGATATTTGGAGCACTAGAGAAAATAAAGCATTATATCATGAAATGATTAGGATACAATATTAATGCAACAATCATTCAAGACATCATTATACACTATTTTTGGAATAAAATTTTCGATTCACTAGATCGAATCTCACCTTTTAAAAATTCATTGTTCACCAATGTTCCTTTCTTAGTCCTACTAATTAAGATGAGAATAAAATCATTGTACGAATCTTGGAGGATAAAGTCTCAATCAAAATCTATTTTCCCTTCTTTCTAAGTCTTTATCAATGCTAAACATAATTATTAATGCACAATTTTTTCATTCGGGCTAAGGAACAATTCTTGTCCCTACTATAATCTAAATTTGGTTGAATTTACTTTAGTTGCATATAAGCAATTTGGTGCATGGTAAGGAAAGTGTACTTTTAAGAAATGACCAAGATCTTAAAACACTACTCTCATTCATTATCTATTGTTGTTTTAATTTTTTTTCCCTAAATAATAAGAAAAAAAATAATTGTTTGATGTTAAAGCAAACTCAAACTTTCTATCTTTAGACTGACCATAGTAGTTCAATATAGGAACAGTTTGATTTAATGTTAGAGTATAATCAGGAAAAGAAAAACGCCCATTTAAAAAAAAATGGAAAAATATTATTTGTTCTAACCATAAAACAAACTGGTTAAATATATTTTTGGTCTCTTAAGTTTAAGTGAAATTTAGAATTAGTCCATCTCTAAATTTTTTTAACAATTTAATCCTTTATCTTTTAAAATACGTGAATTTAGTCCTTTTAATTAAATTTTATTAAGTTTATCTGATGTTTCAAGCGCATTTCTTGATAGTATTTGAATTACTTACACCGTTTGACCCATTTTCGCTTCAATGTTAACTCAAATATTATCATAAAATACGTTTAAAATGTCAATTAAATTTAACAAAATTTGATAAAAAAGATTAAATTCACACATTTTTTAAAATGAATGACTAAATTGATATAAAGTTTCGAAAATGGACTAATTCCAAAATTCACTGAAACTTGAGTAACCAAAAATATATTTAACCCAAACAAATCAAACCAAAACCAATTTGTAAAATAAAGTTTGCATTCACTTATATATTATAAATTAACTTTATCTCTAATCAATGTGATACTTTCAACTACAATGCAGCAAAATAAAAGTAAAAATAAACGTGTATAAACATATGGAAAGAAAGAGAGTTACAAGGAAGTATGCAGACACAGGTATTGAGTTTGATACCTGTGTTAAGAGGAATTGAAGAGGGTCTAATAACCCCCCATCATCTTAACCTGCTTCATCCTCAATTCAAGAGGGTACATTAAAGTGAAAGAGCCAGGATATGACAAAGGCAAACACCATACATGCTAGCAGGAAATTCAAAAAACGATGACCCTGCCAGAAATTTCGAGTTTCTGTGGGTGCTGCTGCTCCAGATGCTGCTGCCGCGGAACTATCATTTCCCTCATTCCATTGTTCTGTCATTTGAATTTCAATAGCTCCAGCTACATTGTGTGCAATTGATCCACAGATCTCACATGTTCTGTTAATCATACAGATCAATACTTAGTACAACTTACAAAGTCTATAGAAGTATGGAAGTTTTGATATCATGTTCCCATAATATGATAGAAGCAAGTTTTACACTTGCAGCAGTTTAAATGAAGGATAAACAAGAGCAACAATTTTCTTCTTCTTTGTTTAGTTTATTGAAATTCTTTATTTGCAATTCACAGAATTACATTCCAAACTTCAAACTGAAATTAACCTCAACTGTTTCTGCATCATATATACCCACTCTTCACTCATTCTATTGAAAATTACAGGATCCTGTCAAGAATAGGTGATTATTAATTCATGAAATTCAGGTGTCAATGGGTCACGAAAGTCCTCTTGAATAATACACTTGTTCATGATTTCTTTTAAAGAAAGAAAAAGGAATCAATAAATAAAGGGACGGTTATACTAATCTCCCTTGAGGTTAACATTAATTACCTTACATCTTTATTGATTGGGAAACCACACCCACCTCCATAAATGTACTGTTTTCACAAAATCCTTCTTTTACAAGAAATTTCTCATATCACATCAACTTTTGCTTATGGACCATACATGCTGTCTCATTAAAAATAACAAAGCATTGAAGGCAAGTTTAGTTTTTCAAAAAATAAAGCTTTCAAAACTTCAACAAGTGAGGTTTAAAAATTTTGTTGTTTTTTAATCAAAAGTTCTATATTGTTCATTCAAATAAACAAAAGGTTATGATATCATAACAGTTATTTATTTCAAAATTACCAAAATTGGAAAATATTTATTTAAAACGAAAATTCATTGTTTGTTTTCCTCCAAAACCTCACTCTCTCATCGAACATACTTTTGAAATTCAATTCGTTCACAATCAACTGGACACAGAGGTACAGAAGCAAATCAATCATGCTTGAACAGTCCAACCTGCATAATATGATATTTTCATCTCCTCAACCAACATTTTTCTTTAAGCATTTAATCTTTACCTAAACCATTTTGTGAACAATGTGGCCTAATTTAGCTCACACAAGGACCTTCTTACAGCAAAAGAAGAACCTGCATTATTATCCCAAATCCTCTTGGTATCATAAGCATATGCTAAATTTCTATAGGGCAAGTAAGCAACAAAAACAGAGAAGTCAACTCAAAGCACCAGATTTGGGGAAAAAAAATAGATTATCCATATCTCAAACTAAAGCAAGACCACCAGATACCTTGTTCATAACTTCACTCCAAAAGAAAAACACCAAGAACTTAAAAGTGGAGTGTTGATCAATCTTAGAATTTCACAATACTTTGCCAGGAACCAAGCCATTTCAAAGCCATAAAAGTGTACTTACTTGTTGCCCTTGATCTTGAACCAAGCCTCTGCACACTGCTTGTGAGCAGCAGCCAAATCATCCTTGCAAGAGCATCCCAGCTCAATGGGAGTTCCAGATTCATGGTTGGTCATATCCATACTGAGATGGCAAATCCTACAATCCCTCTCCACATTATCCAAATGCACCTTAACTTCAGGGACTGAACCCTCTTCCAGATCCACCTCCACCGAACACTCTGAAGCAGAGGATCCTCTCTCCTTCTCACACACTCCCACTATCTCAGTGCCAGGATCATGGGAAGACCTTTGCTCCTCATGCGACCGGTCGGCGGCGTCAGAACACCCCTCGTCGGCGGCGGAGCTCCGTTGACAACAGCCATTACTGTCTATGTCAACGACAACAACATGAGACTTGTCTTCAGTAGTGACCAACATTTTGAGCACCCAAGTTGAGAATCTTCATGTAATGACCCAGTGAGGCAAAGATCATTAATACCCACAAGTTTTTAGGGACAAAGTTTCAGTCTTTCTGAAGCCCAGCACGAGTTGTGTGACTTGTGTGCAAGGTATTTGATCTCTCTCTTCTGAGACCCTGACACAGGAGGACCTTTGAGAGAGAGAGAGAGAGAGAAAAATGGATCAGAAGAGATGATATGAGAGAAACAGCATTATGATTATGCAGTGATCTGATGGGAGAAATATAGCAAAAAAATAAAAATTCCCTATTGTTTTGTTTGTTTGTGTGTAAAAAAAGAGGGGTCTTGGAAATCTAACAGTGTCTCCCTCTCAACACAAAGACCCAAAGCATACACAGTTTTTAACATGTCTGATTATTATTATTATTATTTTCTGTGTCTATACCATGTCGTTACCATTATAACAAGCAAAAGAAACCTTAAAACAAAGAGAGATTGTTGAACACGGGTCACTCACGGTGAAGTGACATGGTGTGATGAGCTGTGGGATAAGTGGGGCCCATGTTTCTTTTTCCCTTGTGAAGTATGGTGAGAAACCAGTGTGGTTTTTCACTGTGGCTGCAAATCATGAGTTCAACTGAGGAGAGAATGCACGAAAGAAGGAAAAGGGAAAGGAAAACGAAAAGAGAAGAGAATGAATTTTTGAAGAGTGAGAGGTTATGATTGACAGATAGAGAGAAGACACCTAAAAAAGCTCTTTCTTTTGGCGCTGCCATCATCAGATCAAACTGTGAAAAGCACAAAATTCTTTGTCCTCTTTGCCATTCACCGCTTTCACTTTTCTCTTTCTTCCTCTTGTCTTTTATGTTTATGGTTTTTCTCATTCTCTTAACTTCAAGAAATATGAAAATCAGAAGTAGTTTCCATGTTTCTACTGCCGCATGCTTAAAGTGGCAGAAGCAACAACATGTGATAATATTCGGTGATAAAGATGATTGATATGCCATGCTGAATATAAAAAATATCTGCAAGTGCAGATTCTGTAAGAAATTTAGTAGGAAAATAAAGAGATAAAAGTTTAAATAATTTTTGGGAATAATAATTCTTCGCTTTATATTTTACCATGTAATTTTGTTAAACTCAATCATAGAGGAAGCAAATACCATATTCCAAGACATAGGTTTTAGCATCCATTGTCTGTTTGCATTATGAGACAGAACTGGTATCCACAGCTGAAAAAGAAGACATAAAAAGGAAAAAAGAAAACCTCAATGCATCCAAGCAAAGTAGCAAACAGTGCAGGTCTTGATGGCTACATCAACCTTACACATTCAGCTACTTTACCACCAAACCCTATAAAATCACCAGACACAATTCAGCACAAATTTTTCAGATTGGAGGGACTTTAGTATTCTTTTTTAACCAATGCTTTTCAATATAATATTGTAAGAGTTTCCCGTGATTTTATTAAAAAATAAAATAAAATTTAAGTTTACTCCTCTTTCTATAGAAACCCAGCTAAAATTTGCATTCGGGTTATTAGATGGGTCAAAAAGTGAGCTCTAACCTAAATAGAAAAATCTGCCATTGGGCTCACCATTCCCAAATCAAGTCCAACCAACCCATTTCTTTCTATATAATGTCCTTCTCTTTATAGTAGATAGTGAAAAAGTGAAAAAAAAAAATGAAAAAATAAAAAAAAAAAAAGGAGAAATGAATGAAAAATGTATTACTAAATAAGTGAATTAAACTAGAACATGAAAATGAATAATGAAAAATAAGCTTTATATATATTTAAAAACAAACTTGACAAGCTTATGTTAATGGTGGAATCAGGTTTCTCTTGTGGAAACTTTTGGTTGTGTTCCTAAACAATGAAACCTTGTTTAATTATGTGGCAAAAACTTGTATTAGAGGTTTATATAGTTGGGCCATCCCTACTTATAGAGCCTTTTATGAGCCCATTTACAATGGTAGCATAGCGACTATTTCTTCTTGCACTCCCTTTTCTTCTGCTCCATCCCATAAAAGTTGTAAATCTCAAATTATCCTTTATTAAAATTATAATAAAACGTAAAAGTTACTCATACACCTCATCTTATAAATATATTTTGGATTATATAATTCAAAAGTTATTTTCAAATTTAGAAATATACATTCATAATGCATTTAAAAAACATATTTTGAAATGTATTTCAAAATCTGGAAATATTTTTCGGATGGTAGAATTTAGAATAAATTAAAAAAATTAATTTTAAATCGTGTAATCTGAAATATATTTTAAAATAAAAAATACTTTTTAAAATGTATAATTTGATATCTGTACTTTTATATAAAGGGATTCATTATTTTGGTGTGCAATTTTTTTTTTCAATTTTACCTTTTAATAAATAATAATTATTTTAAATTAAAATAATTTTATACTAATTCTATGATTTAACTAACTCTTCTTTTAGGGTGACAATGTAGGAGTTAGTCCGTTGTAAATAATACAAGGTGGATCTAAATCTTAAATTCGTTAGCATGTATTAGTTCCACTCATATAACTTTTGGTCTGTTCAGACCTGTAACAAGATTAAATGAACTGACTCACGTTAAATTTTTCCTAAATTTTTTTCTAAATGAAAACTTAATTAATAGGTGTTATTTTTTTAAAAATAAATGACATTAGTATAAAATGAATAGGTTGTTTTTTTTACTAAAATCTGTAAAGTTCAATTTGAAAACATATTACCATTTGATTTGGTAGATAGAACAACTTTTAAATTGGACCATTTGATTTATGGTGCAGCAGATAGAATAACTATTAAATTTTGACCACAATTAAATGCATGATGCAATAGAATTTTTTTAAAATTTATAATTTTTTAAATTTATGATAAAGCAAAAATGTGGACCACCTCGCTAGCCATAACAAATGTAGGGTGAGCCACAACTTTCAACCTGTTTTTGCACACTCGGCGGACCAATTCAGTCTGCATTTTGTGAACATAGTGTAGAACAGGCCTCAACGGTCGAATCAACTTATTCTGTCGCCTCTAATTTTTTTTTTTTTAAATTTAACCTTTTTTTTAACATTTTTTTAAAATTTAACTATTTTTTAAACTAAATAATTATCTATGATAAAAAACTACTTAAAAAGTAAATAAATAGAATATGTATAATAAAATTATAAAAAATATTTATATTTATTTTATTTATTTTTAGAGTTAAATATGTCTTTAGTCCCTTAATTTTCATTAAATTTTAGAATTAGTTCATTTTGAAATTTTGAACTAGTTTAGTCATTTATCTCTCGAAATACGTAGATTTCGTAATTTTAATTAAATTTTGTTAAGTTTATTTGACATTTCAAGTATATTTCATAATAGTATTTGACTTAATATTATAACAAAAATAAAAATGTGTCAAACAATCTAAATAACTTAAATACAATTCTAAAATGCGTACGAAAGATCAAATAAACCTAACAAAATTTGATTAAAGAATAAATTCACGTATTTAGAAAGATGAAGAACTAAATTAGTCTAAAATTTCGAAATAAACTAATTACAAAATTGACCGAAAATGAAAAGACCAAAAACATTTATTTTTATAATTACAATTCCATTATTTTTTATTATCATAAAAAAGTGAATATTGCGAAATGCATTTTTTAAAATATATTTTCGAATTCAAAAAATATATTCCAGAATATAATTTAAAAAAATAAAACTTTCGAAAATAGATATTGGGAAAGATATTTCCTACTTCCCCCATCCTATGTTTTTTCTTTCCTTTCCCATTCTTCTTCTCCTTGCTCCCATTTTTCTTCTTTTTCTTTCCCTTTCCCCTTTGTTCTTTCATCCCTACCCACCCCACGTTTCTTGTTCTTCTTCTTCCCCATGCTTTTCTTCTTTTTCTCCTTTCTGGTGGTGACAACGGAGATGAAGAGGTTCGCTCCCACTGGTACAAGACTAAGCACAGGAGAAGAAAGCAAGGATAAGTTTGTCATTTCATAACCTCTATGGGGTGCAAAAGGAAAAAGAGTAGGTGCAGAAAGAAAACCCAAAATAGCCTTGTTATTGAGCGAAAACACCCCAAACATTAAAAGCAAAATCGTAAGAGATTAAATTTTGTGAGCCAGCATATTTAATTAATTTGTTGGACATTAATTGTGAATGTAATGCACTCTGTCATGTAGTACAGATGCAGATGGCTGTTTTAAAATGTTTCATTTTTTGTACTAACACCTTATTATTCTCGCTCCTTTTTTTTTTTTCATTTTATTGAAAAGAAAACTTCAAACAAGTGATAATGTATCTCGTTTCTTTTTGTGATTTATTTGAATGTTGATTTTCTCCTGAATAAAATTAATTAGCGACATTTATCGGATTATTATGAGTTGATAATAATCAACACCATATTATACAACATAAATGAATACAAAAAAAAAAAAAAAACCTAATAAATTCGTCTACAAAATCATAGAGAAATAAAACTAAAAATAAACAACATAAAATTTTATGAGACACTTTATTCTTGGTGGGGTTGTGAAACCAACCATTTCATTCAATCGTGCATTAGTTGTTCCCCACTACACTACTACCAACCAATACATATTTTGTTTTATTTCACAGTTCATGTACAATATCGAAATTAAATTCTCAATCCCATGCGCCATAATTAAAACGAGAAAAATATATCAAATTCATAATAAAAAAATTATTATGTCAATATATATTTTTTTATTTCTGAACTTCTGCAAGTAATGCATAGGATGGTAAATTCTCGTCTTTAAAAGTTCATGAACAGGTAAAAAAACTCGAATTCGACTTTCAAGTCTGAGTAATATTAGTTAACTCAAGTATTTACTATTTTATCATATATGTTTTCCAAATATAAAACTATTTTATGTTATAAAATATTTGTCTTAAGAAAATGTAAAATGAATGGTAAATTGATGCATTACCTTTCCTATTTCACCTAAATTGAGAGATTATATTTTAATTAGAACATACCTCAAAGATTTCTTTATTCGTCACGGTTGAAAATCTCGATTAGAAATAAAATTATAAATTGTGTTATATAAATTGAGAGATGAAAAAAATTGGTAAGATCCGAAATTGATGGTTGGAAGATAAGAGTTAGAAAAAAATGAGAGAAAAAAAATTGAGGAAAGGGTTTAAATTTGGAGACATGAGAAGGACCTTACGGGGCCACTATCCCTGCCACGCACACCCACCCAACTTAACTTCAACACTTAACACTCTACGTAAAATTATTCAACAAAAATATTCACATTTTTGTTTGTTTATTTATTTTCGCACATCATGTCTTCTTCATAAATCCTGTGTAGTGCAAGAAGGGGACATGGCAACTACATACTCACACTTGTAGACAATTTGTACACTCTTTTGTCCAAAAATTCTACTTCACCTAGGACCCCATTTCCCCTTCAATTTCATTTCAACGTCTTTTCCTTGCAAAATTTAACCCCACCCACCCCTCCATCTTACAAAATTCATCCCACATATATTCTTGCTCCTACATTACACTCACACTTCTTCACCATTATCACTTCAGAAATAAATTAAAATTTAAGTTTAACTTAATCTTACAAATTTAACTTAATCTTACAAAATCGGTTTGTAAGGTAAAATCTGTATGTACATATGTTTTGTTTAGTCGACGTAAAATTTATAGTGTATTCTTTTACGTTTGATCTTATCTCTGATCGAGGTTAGACTTTTTAATGATAAATTAACCAACTTCTCACGTCAGCATATAGATTTGTAGTTAAAATTTCTGTTTAGTATTCTCAATACAATGGTTAGCAACAGCAAAACGTGATTATCTATATGATCTGGTACTTTTCTCTGGCAGATAGCTTACAATTAAAGGAAAAAGTATTACGTACCATGCATGACAATCAAATTGATGAGGACAGAGGGAAATTCTCAGTAAAATAGTCTACGCAGTTTAACCGTATATTTTAAAGCTGGCAAAACTATATTATTTGTGAAATTGAAAAAAAATATTAGTAAATAGCATTGTTGTTTAGAAGAAATAGACAGAATAGACAGTGAAACAAAAGGGCCATCTTTCAGAAGTGTGTGTACTGTGTTCCTTAGTGGCCCTCTCCTACATTAATAGTTTAGTGTAGAATTAATCTTTTGTCCTTTCAGCAAAATTGATAAAGAGATTTAACAGCTCATTCTTTAACAGGAGAGAGGGTAGCTAGGGGTTCCAACCATGTGATAAAAGCGATCCTCACCAAAGTGTGGGCTAAAATTTACAAACTCATGTGCTAAGAATAACCTCTAACCACGTAAAACCATCAAAATAAAATACCATTTTAAAGATGTTGCAATGTTGGCACGTGTATGATTCCATTTCCTATGGAACACTCAGTGTGAGTCTCAAAGCAATATGCAGAATTGCCTCAATAACAACTCTCACTGCCTTGGATTCTAATTAAAGTTCATAAAAGCATGTGTTTTTTGGAGTGCGATTCACTCAACCTCACTAGTTTTACACTCTCATATGCTGTAGTTTTATATTCAGCTCTACTTTACCAAGATTTCAGTGGGGTTTTCCTGCACTGTTTTCATTTTTTCACAGAAAGCTAATTTAATACTATAAGGCTATATCATAGTTCCTGTTACTGTGTGAGACACAAATTAAGCCTGTTCCAGCACTCATATGGCAACAGAGAAGAAGAAAACCAAACACAAAATCCAAATTCATGTCAACATATGACAACTCGAGTGTGGTCAGTGAACTATGACTGTGAGTGCCAAGTTTGCCCAGTTAGCTTTTTGTGCATAAAATGACCATGTTCAGCTGGGGCAAAAGTTGCTTTATCAAAAGGTGAAATTGATTTGTTGAATATAGGTAATGATCAAAATTCAAAAACCTTCCAAATGGGGTAGAAATTACTTTTGGCCGACTAATTAGAATGCATACCTAATTCTCACCACTGTTTTATTCATACGGATGGATTTCAATAGCTACCCGGTTAACTAGCTTGTTTGCTTCCATTTTTGCTATCTATTGTACTTAATTACATTTTTCATCTACCAACAGTGGCATCCTCAATCTGTAATTAAGAGGGAGAATATGCGCATCTGTGACATTGGAGAGAGACTACCTTTTTCCTGCCATTTATTTCTGAACCCATAGAAAAAGTTTCTGATTAAAATCATGAAAGTTACTCACAGATATGAAAGATATTGGGAAATGCCCTTAATTCTTTGCTCAAAGTTGTTTTTAGTCTGTGGATTTACATGAAACCCAAAAATTCTATAGCGCACTTAACTCATAAATCTTAGTACATCAACTGCAAAAATGTGTTAACTTGCATGTTGTAATTTTGTAAGATGTTTGGAAGGTGACCTCATTCTAGTGACTGAAATAATGTACTGCATATATATATATACACTGACATTCACGGAAAACTACTTCTGTAAAATATATAATTATATATTTATAAGTGTACGTATATATATATATATATATATGTGTGTGTGTGGTGAAAAGCAGAAAGACCTAATAATGAGATAATATATATACCTGGTTCAAGAATAATTTACCTTGGTGGGATCCAGTCCCTCCGGGACTGAATTAGTGGATCTATTCAACCATGCTCAGAAAGCATGAATAAGGTAATCATTAAGCCTATGTTTTGCTGAATTTAAGGGTGTTGGGTTCTGGAAAAAAAAAGATAACTTCATATATATTGAATGAAGTAGAAAAAGAGAAGAAAACAACAATACAGGAACAAAGTTCGGTGACAGAAGATGAGATCCACTAGATAAATCACATGACATCGTCAAATATGTTAAAAGCAAAATAAAAGTGAATGAAATTGGGTTGGTGAGTGAGAGAGAGCATTAACATGGACTTACTCGGGAACTGTATCAGTGTCTTTCTTATGCAGAATGCAGTTTGTAAGCCAAGAACAGTGCTGGTTTGTGATGCAGTGATTAGAAATTTTCCACCAAAACCATGAGAAATAGTAGAAGCCACCAAAGGAGGAATCCAAAGGGATAGCATGATCCCAAATATTGAACAAGGAAGAGAAGGAAAAACTGATAAATCTGAGATTTGGGATCAATGCGATCCCTTTGGATGCCTCCTCCAGTTGCAGTGGATTATTACAGTAACCAAACTCCACCTTCTGAGTTGATTCTTCAGTGTTTTTTATATATATATATATATATATATATATATATATATATATATATATATATATATATATATATGTATACTCAATCGTTCTGTTTCTGAAGCTTTTGTGGTGAAGGAAAGTGAATGGATGATGGAAAGGTGTGTGTGTGTGTGAGTTTGAGGGTTGAGGGTTGAAGGTTGAAGATTGAAGCGAGGGAGAGGGTTTGAAAGCAAAAGAGAACAAGTGCTTATATTAACAACAAAAACTCTCTTTCCATGATTGTTTGTTTTTATTTCAGAATTTCCATGAATTGATTATTATATTTAGGAAGATTTTGCAGAATAATCCGAAAATGTTTTTTGAGGAAATTATGATATTTATTGAGATGTAGACCCCATTCCATAACAATCCAGACACCCCGAAAGAAAATTTACCCGACAATGGGTCAGCTATCCATTATTGGAAATTCTCTACAAGTTGGCTAGCAATATATATTACAAATTTATTCCCTGTCTTCGCAAAGAAAAGCAATTTTATTCTCTAAATTTTTCTTTTCCTCTTTAACTAAATCAAAGTTTGTGGTCCAATCCATGTTCCCACTCACACACAGCAAACTATAATAATACTTGGTTCAGAAGTCTGCATTATAAAAATTATGACATTATATGTACGCATGATTAAATATACTTTATCAATGATATGAATGATCATACATATGACTTAACACAGACTAAATATATGCACAGTGGGTTCATATTTTCAGCAAATCCAAGTTGTCTACACTGGTCAAAGATGCTTAATATAACGCATTACATCAATAAACTACATTATAAAAAAGTATTTGATTTCATGTTCCATTTCTAGTAAGTTTATTTATTGCATCAAAATAAATAAATAAAATGAAATGGTTTTTGTGCGATTTTAATGGGCACCCAAAAGAGAAGCATTTGTTTGCTTGCAATGGAATCTAGTAAAAAAGCACATGGATAGGCACATTAAGCGGGTATTTTAGCTGGCTAGATCCTTTTCATATCTTTTCTTTTCTTTCTTTATATCTCATCTAAATCTTCTCCACATGATCATGGCTACTAATAGGCCTCTAAAAAAGTTTAATTCATTTTCTCTAACAAACACCCTCATCGTACATGCTTCTCAAATGTTCCTATCATTCGTAAAGTTTGAGGACTAAGTTTGTTGTCTTCCTTTATCGTGCAAACGGTAAAATCAACCACTTCAACTTTATCAAAATCTTCACGTGAAACTGTCTTCTCACTTACCCCTGTCTATTTTTCATGTCCCTCACACATTTCTTCATTTTTATTTTTTTTTTCGTTTTCTCAAACTTTTTAGCTGCTTGCTTTTCAATTTTTTTTTTCCAGAAAAAACATATAAATCATAATAGTCAATGCATATATGTTTTGTGTCGTAAAGGTTTTCTGAAATTGGCACGAGTCTTATATCGTTTGGTAAATTGATAAAGATTTGTCTTTTAGAATGGATGTTTTAATTCAAAGCATATAAAATTGTTTTTGAAATCACATTCTCAAAGAATCTATGTTTAGAAAAATTATTTTCATGAATATGTTTTGGTTATTGACGTTTAGTAAGAGAAGAAATCATGTCAAAGAATGAACAAATGGAAATAATTTCCACCATCTTAAAAGTATAATATTCCTATCTTTTACTATAAGAACAAGAACTAAGAAAAATACAAGTAGTTTATATTCTAGGCAATTAATGATTTCATGGAATATATACTTGTAAAACTTATATATCAAATATATGAGAATGTAATATTTCTAATTTTGGTTTCATGAGAATCTTTCTTGATACATTTGAAAAAGAAATTACTGTATAATAAATCCAAAACCATGTTACAGACTTTTTTATAATTTTTATGACTGGGTATATATCTCGTAGTTTTCATATAATTATTAAGGAAACTACAATATTCAAACCTTGAAACTTGTTTCAATAGAATGAAGGGTATTTTTCCAAACTCAAATGATTACAGTTAAAGAAAAATTAAAATTCGAAAGGGAAACAAAGTCCTACTAGGGAATTATAATTAATAGCGTACTATATATCATATAATCATATAAAATCTTTTATATAATTTTATTATATAAAATTATTATTATATAAAATTATTATTATCTATCCTTGTAGATTAACATTAATTAATAAATTATATTATTTATTATTATTAATTATCAATTATGTTACACATTATTATTAATTTTATGGATAATATATATTTTAGATTTTTATACAAACGGGATGGATTGAATGAATCAATTAATAATTTGTGATGAACTTAATTAATTAGTAACTGATTGAGAGTCCCTAACATCTGCTAGTAAGAATAAAAAATTGATATCTTAATCAAATTATCAAATTTTATTATGACATAAAATTAAATGATAGTGATATATGTTTAGAATAGCCTACAAGAGATATTGGAATAATTTATTGTATGATAGTCTAAAATGATTAATCTAACAATACAGGTTAAATTGCTCATTGATAACTATACATAGCGTAGATTATAATTGTTTCAAAAACATATTATTTAAAAATTAAGCTTTGATCAATAGGCTTGGCAGATTAATTGATTTAAAAATATAAATAATATAAAAGTATTAATGTATCTATTTATATACGTTTACAATTTTATGTCTTACAAGCAAAATAGAGTTTGCATTATATACGTCTCAAATAAAGAGGCAAAATTTAGGATTTTAATTTAAGAATAAGATATGTTCGAACTTTATTATCGTGGACTACCCGCTTCATATAACTTGAGAATATTTTAGAATGCAACATTAACTAAAATTTTTCAACATTCAATTTCTTCGTTAATTTTATCTAATAAAATTAATTTTAATGAAAGTTGTATAAACTAGATAAATTGGGGAAGAAAACATTAAAGCCCACTAAATACCCTCCCAAAAGTGAGATGAAAAATACATGTCTAGTTACCAGAAATTATCAAACACTCTTTAACATTTTGACATGAAATTTTATAACTTTTAAATATTTAAATCTATTAAATTTAAATTTATTTTATTTTAAATTATTTTATTTTTTAACAATTTTGTTTAAGAAAACAATTTCATCTTATAATGTTTTAATTTTTTTTATTAGAGTAAAGTGCTTTAATCATCATCAAATGAGATGAAATATCAAATAATTATTAACAATTAAAAAAATTAAAACATAATTTTTTTATTCAACATTGATTAAGGTAATTTTTTAGTTAAAATGTTTAACATAATTGTTTAACTCATGTTAACAAAATATTGTTGTTTTGGGCTTATATTAATTATAATTATTTAAATTGATGAGTTACTTTTATGATGTTGTTAGCTGGAGGGTTTTTTTTTAATATCAACTAAAACGTTTACTCACTTAACACTGAGGAAAATACAATCATAGTTCTTTGTGTCGGATAATAAGTTGTTACAATTTTGATAACTAATATAACGATGTATTTAGATTTTAATTTATAAATAAATAATATTTTTTATTAATAATAAAGATTACTTTAAATTATGTCTTAAAAATTATGTGTTAATTAACAATTTTCTTGTAGTGTTAAGGTTTATTATAGTTAGTAATGACAACGTAGGACGGACAATATGGGTTAGTCCACAAGTTCGTAAGAAGAAGTACAGAGTAGACTTTTAAGTTTCTTAATCTACTTTGGTCCATCTCATATATAACTTGCATTCGCACAGGCCAACAACATGCCTGGACGGGTAGCTCGCACATCTACATAAATTTTAAATTACCAAAAAAATTGTATATTTTTAATATTAGATGGAAAAACAAATATTTCCGATTTGTAATTATTAAATGTGTATAAGTTTTAAAAGTTATTAATTAAACATTCATGTAAATGCGTAAAACCCAACCATGGTGATTAATAATATTTATAATTTCAATAAAAAATATGAATAGGCACTACTAAAAGAATTAATAACCACATTTGGAAAAAATTAAGATTCAAAAAAATATAATTATTATTTTGTTTTGAATAAATATTTTACCGTTTAAGTTTAAACTACGTTTTTTTCTTCTTCTTTGAACGTAAAACATCATGCTTGTTAATTTAAAATAACAAAATTAAAAAATAAATAGACCTGTAAACTAATGTTATACATATTGAGTTAGAGAAATTAGTCTTCATTTCTTATGCAAGACATGCCGGTTCAATCCACTTTTTATAGACTAAATGTGAGTGAACTAAATTAGAACGAGTAGACTGACATACTCCTAATTTATTAGTGTAATATGTGTTTAGTATATATAACTTTTTCAATCTTTATTCTAAATAAATAACTAATAAATTTTAAAAAAATTATTATATCAAATGACTTGTTAAGTTGGGTTAATAGTTTAAAATCCAATATTATTTCAATTTACAGAAAATAGACTGACTTGAGTTTTATCTTACCTCAAAGTGTACATACACCATGAAGACTCACAAAAGTTATAGTAAATTACTCACCAGCAAATATTCTTGCATTGATAGTGAAATCCAAACTTCACATCTTTGTCAAATCCAATTCTATCCCACTAAATGAATGCTATACTTTTATCACATGTGAAAAAGAAAAACTTTACTCTTAACATCTGAAAAACTTTTGAAACACCTTCACAATTTACACATCCACTAAGATGTCACTTTCTGAAATTTTCCTTGTGAATGAACGTTATTATCTATACTAGATAACTAGTTTCACAACTAATTTGGCCAAACACAGGTACCACCACAAGCATATGAAGGTGGGTCGATAAGAGAAATGCAGATCTTGTGAAGCAATAACAAATCCAATATAGTCAACAATGGTATGAATCATTAACTAAGATTCATTATTCATGTTCATTCACTGGCCACAAAAGAAATGGCCATTGGTAGTTATATAATTAACCCCATAAAAGGTGATGCATAGTATCGATGATATATTCCAACGACTGATCAAATATAGAGAGCTAGGTTTGAGGTCTTAAAGGTCAATAAAACAGAAGAAAGGAGGATAGGTAGATGTTCATCCCTGAATATCCATAACAAGAGATTAAAATTAAAATAAATTATTGTCTCTTTGAATAAACCGTTTTTGACGAGCATAGTTATACAGTATAAAACTTTTAAATAATGTCTAATTTCAGTGACAAAAATATGTTTAGAGACTAATTTTTTTGGTAGTTAAAATTTTTGTAATTAATGTTAAAGATCAATTTAGAGACCAATATATAATAAAAACAACCTTAGTTACCAATTTAGAGACCAATATAATTTTTTTAAAACTATTTTATTTACTAATAATTTTTAATTTATAAAGGGTTAAATATGTTTTTAGTCTCTCAAGTTTTGGTGAAATTTGGAATTAGTTTATCTTCAAAACTTTTGACCAATTTAGTCATTCATCTTTAAAAATGCGTAAATTTAGTCCTTTTAACCCAATTTTGTTAAGTTGATGTGACGTTTCAAACGCAGTTCATAATAGTATTTGAATTGTTTACACTGTTTGACACATTTTCGTTTCAGTGTTAACTCAAATATTATCATAAAATGTGTTTAAGATGTCAAATAAACTTAAGAAAATTTGGTAAGAATGACTACATCCACGCATTTCTAAAGATGAATGACTAAATTGGTATAAAGTTTCGAAGATTCACTAATTCCAAAATTTACTGAAACTTGAGAAACCAAAAACATATTTAACTCATTTATAAATTAGTATCTAAATCAGTCACTTTTTAAAGAATTTTTTGTAGTGATAGTTTGCTGGAGATCTCATATCGACTAGAGATAAGATTGATTTACTATATATAAATAGGTGCAAATATTATTTTATAAGCCGATTTTATAACATTTAGTTAGGTTTAAAACTCACTTCTTGATATGGTATTAAAATTAAAATCATGAGTTAGAGTGTGTCCTAGCAAGATTGGTTATTTTTGGGTTTAATGTCTCACTTGCTATCCTAAGATTTATTGTTTATTGGACCTATTAGATTATTCATTAATGTCTACTTTCACATTTCTTTTGTTTCGACGTGAGAGACATGTATTGAAGATATCATATCAATTAAAAATAAAACGAGTTTACAATAATATATAAATACAAATCAAATCTTATAAATTAATTTTATACTCTTAATCGATGTTGTTGGATAAAGGTGAGGATGTGTTGCATATACAGGAGACGCATTGAGGGATGTGCAGAAAATGGATTGATATAAAAGAGCATGGTGATGAATGATGATGATATATAAATGGCGTGGTCCAGCTACTGTGCAGTGCATATTGCATAAGAGTAGCCACGACAATACCATTAGTGGGATGACAGTACTGTGAATATTGGCCCTCTATAGGTGTGCTATATAGCTTCTGCATGCTGCCATTGCTGCTTCTTCAAGGTGGAACCCCATGTGCTCCAACAACCTCTCTTTCTCATTATATCTATCATTACCCTTTAAATATATATATATATCTTTTCATCATCACAAACACTTTATAACAATATTTCTACCTTCTTTTTAATTCTCGGGAATTTAAATGCTGCAAACTATAACAACTCAATCTCATCTTTTTTTTATGAGTACAGTAAGTAAAACAGTTGCCCTTGGGGGAGAGTGTACACAAATTATGAATAAATATTTAATTAAAAATTAGAATAGTAAAAAGTTAAATACAAATATTCTCATTTTTCATGTATGAAAAAAATGTATACCCGTTGTATGAAATGGTTATAGAGATGAATATATACCTCAAATGAACTAATGAAACCCACACCTGTTCTATATGAGAGAAAAATATATAAAAAAAAAATCTTTTTTTATATATTAAATTTAGTTTATATAACTTAAATATTAAATAAATTATGCAAAAAAATTATAATTTAGTTTACCATAAACTAAATTTAATTTATAAAATATTATTTCTTTTATTTTTAATTATCTTCTAAAAATTCTGAGTCAAAACAGAAAAATGTGTTATTTGTCCGTGTGTATGTGTACAATTCATTTTTTCTTGTCACAAATTTAGGAAATTATGTAACGCTTGTAAAAACATAAAAAAATAGGTAGCATTAATCATGAGAGGGTCGGAGAGAATTGCGGTGAGAACCAATGATTTGAGCGTTCGTGATGCACTTTTGGGAGCTTCGACGGAACATTATATATTACTCTGATTCTGCTCATTCACTCCTCCAGTTTTGTGTCCTATACACCTTTCTGCATCTTTATATCATATGCAACTTTCTGCTCTGCACAAACTTTCTTCTGCAGCATTTCATGTTCCCACTTTCTTTATTCTCATTTCTCTTCAATTTTATCTCCTGTGCATCTTTTTGCACCTTTCTTGTTAGAAATTATATATATATATATATATAGATATTCTAATTTGACATTATCTTTAGTTGATATGAGACTTACAAAATATCTTTTCATGTCGAGGTATATACATCTTGAATGTGAAACTAGATATTAATAGGTGATAAGATAGTAAGTGAAATAATAGATCCAACAAATATCAAATTTCGCCAGCTAGAATATAAAACTCATGGCTCTGACACCATATTAAGAAGTGGACTTAACTCAACTTAATTCAACCTCACAAAACTGGCTTATAAAGTAGGTTTGTACCCAGACATATACTTTGAATCAGTCTTATCTCTAGTCAATGTGAGACTCTGAACAACGTTAACTAGAGATAAGGTCAATTTAGATTATATAAATGAGTGTAAATCTCATCTTATAAGTTGGTTTCGTAAGGTTGAGAGTTAGGTCTAAGGTTCATTTCTTAACATGATATTAGAACCATAGCTTAGTACCCATCCTAGCAAAATTTGATGCTTGTTAGGTCTATTGTTCCACTCAATATCGGGTCATTATTAGACTACCCATTAATGTCTAGTCTCATATGTAGATGTATTTCACATTCTTGTGGGAGTAATAAGCATTTTTAATTGTTTTTGTTCTCTCTATTTTTCATTTCATTTCATTTTGTTTGTTGGGTTTATTATTTTAGTCACTATCGAATCGCTATCAAACTTATGTCTAGTCGTATATGCAAGATGTATTTCACATTCTTGAGAGAATTTCAAACTTTGTTTCTTCAACTCAGTTTGACCCACATGACCCTCTCTTCATTCATCATGCAATTCATCCTAATCAAAGTCTTATGTCTACTCCTTTATCTAGTGACAACTTTGAATCTTGGAGATACATCGTTGCGATCATCCTTGAATCCATTAAGAAAATAGACTTCGTTGATGAATCTCTTCCCAAACTCCCTGATCCAACAAAACTTCCTTTATGGAAAAGAAATGACAGCATCGTGAAATCTTGGCTTCTCAATTCCTTTACCAAAGAAACTGCTACTAGTATCATTTACTCTTTTATCGGTAACATAATGGACCTCAGATTGGATTTTCCCATTGAAGAAAGCTATTTTTTCTTGTCACCAAATATCTATTTGTGTTGGAAGTGTTGAGTTAGGCTTAAAACTAGGGGTGACAAAACAGGTTGAGTCAAGCAGGCCAACTCGTCATCCCATGTTAAAAAGGATAAACTAGGTTGAAGATTTCAATCCGTCAACTCGTTTTGGGCCTGCCTGTCCAGCCTTTTCAATTTGACGGGTCAAAATACAGGTTAGCCAGTCTTGACCCGTTGGCCTGTTTTTAAAAAATAAAATACAAATACAAATAATTAAAAAGATAATTCTTTACATTATATTTTTTAAAGGTATAAATATATAATGATATTGTAATTTAAATCATTAACACTAACAAATTAAGTTTCAATTATTAGTTATAATAGAGTAATTCAACATGTAAATGTAATAATTATTTTAATTTAATTTATCTAATTAAAAGCATTAACTAGTCAATTAGAAGTTTAAAAAATATTTTAATATTAATTTATATGTATATATAAATAAATTTAAAAAATTTGAAAATAAATTAAAAAAGTTAGAAAAATAATTGACTGACTAATCCAACTTGACGAGTTATAATTATTGGTTAGTTTCTGTTTGATGGGTCACTCTAACCCAGTTCCTTTTTTACTGACGTTAAACATGCCTGATTAAAAGAGACTGGACCTAATTAAAACCTAGTTAACACTCATTACCAAAGTCGAACCACAAACAACTTGCCATACATTTTCACTATTTTTCAACTTGAAATTTGAAGTCATAAATTTTTTTATTCATTAACAGTTTTACTGTGTGAGTTTTTTTTTTTGGTATGGTGTGTACAATGGATGAAACCACTGTGCTAGAATATTTTTTTCCCAGCTAGTAAAGGTGCTAAAAAATAGCCCCATATAACATATTGTTTCTTTTATTTACATGTGGGAATATAACATATTGTTTCTTTTATTTACATGTGGGAGACACATTACTATTTATTAGATTGACTTTATGCAATTACCCAACTCTTGATCATTTGCTAACATCTTTTATTTCATTTAATCAGTATTTTAAGATAGAATGTATAATTAAATAAACTACTTTAAATTTAAACAACTTATAAGGTTAAAAAATGTTTTAATATATATTTTAAATTAATTTAATCTCTAGTCTTACAACAAGACATGAACATCTAAGATTATATATTTATAATGGTTAATAATAATGAATACAATTCGTCAATAAACGTCACTAAAATAGATTACGATATTATACTGAATTAAAGTTTAATTTATCATCACAATGAAAATATGAGATATGAGAATTGTTTTCAGTTATTTGTTCAAAAATTAGTTTTCTCTCTAATTAATTTAAAATATCTGATATATAGATTATTATATTATTCACATTGATCTATTTAGTTCGAGTATAATTATCTCCTGTAAAAAAATAATCGTGGTATTTGCTTAAGAAAGCATCAATAGAAGAATATTTATTTGAAAAATAATGGACTGTTTTACAATGCTATCCAGATGTCTTGCTGGGCCTTGATTTTTAATTCCTTGCCAGAACTTGTTGGGTCTTTCTTCCTGCACTTCCAAAATTTCTTCCACACCTCCAATTTTTCTTTAAATTCTAAAAAAACCCTTTGACCATTTAAGAAAATCCGCAGACACCACCCCAAAATTATGTCGACTTCCGGAAGTTAAAATATATGACTTCTGGAAGTCAAAATATATCACCGAAAGTCGATTTTCGGAAGTCAAAAATAACTTCCGGAAGTCAAAATGTATCACCAGAAGTCGACTTCCAGAAGTCAAAAAAAATTCCCAAAAGTTGACTTCCGGAAGTCAAAAAATATTTGACTTCTGGGAAGTCAAAGAAAAATTCTCCGACTTCCGTAAGGTAAATTTTTTTTTTTTAATATTTTTAATTCTTTTTAGAATTTATATTTTTTAACTTTTAATGATTTTTTTAATTTATTATTACATTTATTTTTTATCTTTTCATATTTCTTAAAATATAAAAAATATTAATATCTATATATATAATTTTATTTTTATTTAATATAATAAAATATAAATATAAATATAAAAATAAGTAAAATTAAAATAATATTAAACTTTAAATTAAAAAAAATTAAAAATTAAAAAAAATTCTCCTTAATTTAATTTTATTTAATATTTAAATTCATTTTAAAATAATAAAAATTTAAATTAAAAAAAAATAAAAAAGAAAATATATATACAAAAATAAATAAATAAATATATATATATTCGTTTTTTTTAATTTTAAATGTTATTATTTATATATTATTTATATATATTAATTTAAATATGATTTTTTAATTGTTTTTTATTTTTATTAAATTTATAATAAATTATATAAAAATAAATTTAAATTTAAATTTATAAATATAAAAAAAATATATAATTGAAAAAATTTTAAAATGTTTAAAATAATAAAACTTTAAAGTTAAAATATATATATATATATATATATATATATATATATATATATATATATATATATATATATATATATATATATATATATACACATACACTGAATAT
>Ga0214544_1002681_pt1 | contig 37291 bp, 24 predicted proteins | sample CNSS3metaG_FD_160074 | JGI IMG/M metagenome (GOLD analysis project Ga0214544, IMG submission 160074) | Root nodule microbial communities from cowpea collected in UCLA plant growth center, Los Angeles, California, USA - CNSS3 | ecosystem: Host-associated > Plants > Roots > Nodule | place: USA...
TTAATTATATATATATATATATATATATATATATATATATATATATATATATATATATATATATATATATATATATATATATATCACAAAATTTCGTTGCCGCATTTCTCTCATTATGTTTTCCTAACGTATATTTCGAACAGCTGTTTACTATTATTATGGAAAACACCTTATATTTGAATTACAAGGATTCAAACATCAAATATTTTAATTCCTTAGACTAATGCATTATTATAATATATAAAATAGCATTATACACGGGTATGTCATGAATAAATTATGAATAATTTCAAACATTACAGCCCCATTAAAAAAAAAAAGAAAAAAGAAACAACCATGTAATATTTAAGGATATTACATTTTGAAATATCGTGTCAACTCTTTATAGGTTGCCAAAATTTAAATAAGCATTGAAAAGACCTTCATATTCAACCTTTAATTTTAAATTGGTATGTTTTGTTATTTTCCGGTTAACTATATACCGAAACTAAAATGCACCCAGCATAAAACTATTGAAGATTAGAACTTAAATAAACTTTAATAAACATAAATTGACAATGGTGTGTTTCTTGGAAACCCAAAAAAGAATATTATATTTTTCTTTCTTTCTTCCAAACTCCTTGAACTCTAATTAAAACACCAATTAACCTGGACGATCCCTGTCCATTTGTTCTTTCCTACTACAAACGAAGAAGCCACATCACATGTAAGGGTCATTGAGAGGTACTTTACATTTTGGCAGAATATAGTATCAAACTTCAACTCTCTCACTAGGATACGTAACTTTTAATATTTAATACAAAGATTTTCAGAAACACCATGCTACTTTCTTCTTCTTACAACAATTTCCCTTTCATTAATCCATGTTTTGGATTGCTTGCATCACTGCTTGCTTCACCACTTGTGCATCGATGCTTTCGTTCTCTTCACTCTGCAAAACCAAAATGTTTTTTCCAGTGTTACAAGGCATCAAAATCAACAGGGTAACTCCATCACAAAACATGGATAATATTATGTAGCTGTCTATGTTTATGTTTCACGAGGAATGGAACACCTCTAATAATGTTTTTTTGTTTTTTTTTTTTTTTTTATCTTTTTCCATCACATCACTTATCTTATCTAATGCTGCTGTTTCTTCTTCTTATCCCTGTCTTAAAATTGTATAATTTTTCATTTAAAATTTATCTATAATAGTATCGTTATTCTTGCTTTATTGCCTGATACAAGGCCCATGCAGCTACACAACACGGTTAAACGAATCCACACATGGGAGCCACACTCATTATTATGTCAGTACTTTGGACTTTGAAGCTAGAATTTTAGGTATGTCGCTCAAACCAAAATTTTACAACTCATGCGTGATTTTTTTTTTCTTTCCCTTTTTCTGAACTATTTTATAAGTTTCACAGGTGATGTTAATATTGCAGTTCTCGCATTAGCCAAACCATGAACTGTAAACTGGTTGTTCATTCAGAAAGGAACAAAACTCAAAGAAAAATGAACACTATCAAATTCACAAATCATCATTTATATGATTTAAACTATTAAAGAAGAACAAATATATACTAAGATAAAAAAGAAAAAAAAGAATTAATTTTCTTACTTCTCCTCCAACAGCTTCAAGCTGGAAAGTGTCTTCACAAGAAACCCTAGCATCAAGAACATCAAGTCCCAGTTCTTCAAACGCGTCCAGAATCGCCGCAAGCATGCCGGGGCAATTCCTTTCTGAAAACACATTAATAAGGAAACCCCTTTCTAGGGTTTCTACGGTGACCTGTGAAATTTTTGCAGATATATACAAAAATTATATAGTCTGAGAAAAAACAGAATATAACTCATGTAACTGATGTATTTAAAGGATGCAATATCCTTTTAGTCCTCTTCAATAAGATTTTTTTTTTCTCTATATACATATATGTATATATTTGTATGTAAGTACCATGGGTAATTCGCCTTGGGAGATTGATGATTCAGCGGTTCCAAGCTCAGAGTTCAATCCATCGACTTTTTGCTTGAGCTCCTCTATGTATCTTGTGGCATCCACAATAATTGAGGCTTTGTTAACCTGCAAGATTAACCAAAAACAAGTGAAAACTAATGAGGTTCTTGATTTAAGCATTGAAGGAAGCAATTGCCAAAGTTAACATGCATCATGTATATATTATAATGAGTGTGAAGAGTGAATAATGAATTACAGCGCTGGAGTTTGTGACCCTTCGAAGTTCTTGCAACCTGCGTTGCATATTTCTACGCCTCCTAGAATCCATGATTCTTGCAACTTTCTTCTGATTGATTTTGGGTTTTGGTTTCTTGATGCCTTTCCTTTACCCTCTGAGGCTTAGGGGCTGTTCTTTTTTTTATATAGGAAGGTTGGTGTAAATAATATTTCTGATCTCTTGTTTGTTTCCCTCACGACTACCTACATATCCCCCACAACAAATTATGCTTTTGAAAACTCAATTACGAAATTGGCCTTACCATATATATAGAGGTTTTTTTTTTTCAAGAAATTAATATATACCAAGTGTTACCCAAATAATAATTTATGTACAAATGCAAATTGGTAGAATATTTGAAGAGTGATAACCTATATACATCATGTTTAGAAACATGCACGAGAACACAATGTAGTTTTTCTTTTCATTTTTTTCTGTTTTCTTTTCCACAGTTGTTGTTGTTATTGATCTTCCTTTATGATACATCCTATTCAAGATTCTAGTCCCAAGGACTTAGACAAGTATATAAAGCCAAAGTATTATGGTGTCACTAATCATAAACACCTAAATGCAAATGTCAGTGCCTCATTTGTATACTTTCTTATAACTCACTTTTTTCTCTTCCTTTTTAAGGACTGCTTTGCATATTTGTTTAAACTACCAATGTCTCACATAAACATGGAGAGAAAAGGAAAAACTCCCCCAAAGATGCGTTGAAATCAAGAGGCTAGCTAGGTTAATTAATATGACGAAAGTCATAGAGCAAGACATAGGAGTCTCACATTGTACGAAATTATTAAGAGTAACTAGTCTACTCACTATTTTGTTCACCCTTTTCACATAAAAATTCATGATTATGTTACATTCGTATTCACCTTCAATTCCTTGATTTCACTCTAAGTAACATGGAATTAATTGCTTTGTAGATATTTTTCCTTTATGTTTCTGTCCTTTCTACCAAGAGCTCATTCTGAAAAATCAACCTAGATCTACCACTTCTTTTCACATTTTATATTATAAATTGATTTTATAGGATTGAATTTCACCTTTTAGTATAATAATATCAAGATAATTTTAAATTTATTTATTTATTGTTGGATCTATTGTTTCAGAACAAAAGAAACATCTTATTTTTTTCAGATGATCGATAAAATAAAAATAGTGAATTTATTCAAGATAATTACGTACTTACAAAATACTGTCTCAATTCATCCTATCTTATCCTATCGATATGGTTTTAAAAGGTGAACTAGACAATTCGAATAAAATTTCATTCTTAAAAAAATTTATTTTGGGATTTATTTCATCTATTCCGTATTCATGTAAGATATATATTTTGACTTGAGGAAGGCAGGAGATGAAAGTTTTGCATAGAATTGGGGGCAAAGAAATGTTTAATATTAAGTTTTGTTGTGGGAAAGGGTATTTAGGAGAAAAGAGTGGAGAGGAATGAATGGGAGCCCCGTGAGAGGGGTTTGGAGGGATTGACAGCTAAACAACGTTTGACGCATCCTTCGCAGTTATCGATGCTTATGATGGAATGGAATCCCTTCGTGCCTTCTTCCGCTACTGCCAATTCCAATCCAACCCCATGCATCTCTATAATCCATTCCCTCTGTCACGTGCAGATTCCCTCTCTTCTCCGCGTTAAGTCCACAACAATTCATATCCATTTTTTTATTTCACTAAACATTTCATTCCTCATTCCGCACGTGCCCTTCTTTTTTTCATTTATTTATCACCTAAATGTTACTGCTTTTCCTCAACAGTAACATATCAACCAAACCATTTTATTAATTATTTTTCTATAAATTCATCATAAACATTACAACTAATTAAGCTTCACACTTTCAAATCTCATCAATTCTTTCCCATCATATATCACCATCCGTGAAACAAGTGAAAAAACGGTACAAAGAAACATAGGGACAGAGCAAACTCATACTAGAAAAAAGGTTATCACCAAACCAAAAAAGCTAACAAAACCTAGATTCTGTTGTTTCTAAGAAAATAAACCAAAGGGTAAAGATACAAACCAAAAAAAAATATATCATAACTTATTCTTTACTTCTATATTAGCAAGTAAATAAGCACCCATATTACCTTGATGAAAAATGTGTGAAACCTCAAACTTAATGTTATACAATCTTTCAAAAACATTTTCTCAACAATCTTTAAGAAGTCAAGACACAAAGGTAGAAATACTAAAGGCTTGACACACCAAGATAAAAACACACTCCAACCTATCTTTGGAAATCTTCTTGGAAAAAAAATGTACACTTAGCATATAATTTAAGGTATTGTAGAGTAAGTTGAGAAACTCTCAAAATATTTACTTCTATTGTTCCTGAAAATTCCTTTACTAACAATTTAATTAAGATTACCTCTTATGACAAGTATTAACTTTGACCCAACCAGATAAAACATAATCTGATTTAGATGTTTTATTTGAAGAGCTTTCCCAGATCTACTCCAAATGTAAAAGTGCAATAGCAATACAACACGGTTGATTAAAGCAAATCTTATAACATGTGAATTAGGAATCACAATCGAGATGGGTAAATATGAGTTTTATTATTTTATACTCATTCTTAAAGAAAATATACATCTTTATTCCCATACCTATATTCAATGAATATAAAATATTTATCTTATACTCATTTTTACTAGTAATGGACATATTTGTGTTTGTACCTACTTTCTTATTTTTTTTCAAAATCAATTAAATAACTTTTATTAAGCACGACAAAGAAAACATGATATATTACCAAACATATTCAATATCAAAAAGACATATTGTTTCTTTAATGTCAGAAATTTAGAAAAAAAATTATAATTGTAAAAATTTCAAATTAAAGTATTAGATAACAATTTGATAAAAGTAAAAAAATTATATAAAAGATTATACAATTATAGAAAATAAAATTTCATGACAACCTAAATATTTATTAATTTTACAAAAAATTAATTAAACAATGTTGTTAAAAAAAATGTTTTTAAAAAATTATAAATAAAAAAAAAACAAACATTTAAGTTTAAAAATGTTTCAAATGTTTATTTCCTTTCTTTCTCTAAATTCTAATGAAATCTTTTTGTTTTTGTACACTAATAAATATTATATTATAACACATGAATGAAATTATACAATGAAATTATACTTTAAATTTAGCATAAATATTTTATTTGTTGAACTTCAATCCATGTTAGATAGACATAAACAATATTCGAATTATTATAATATAATAAATAAAATGTATTTATACAATAATAAAGGTAAAATTATACTTATGAAAATAAGTTGAAAAATAAAAATAATTATATAAAAAGTCATCTACTATAAAAAAAAATTGACTTTTTTCACAAACCAAAATGTAAATTATAAAATCCATAGGTAAGTGGATCTTACCCACAAATTACATACAAAAAAAAAATCACATATGTAAAACAAGCATAAGTAAATTTACATACAGGAAAAAAAATTGAAGATAATGATATGTGAGAACCCCTTTTGTTTTCCCTTTCTATGTACTCTCTCTCTGCTAGCACTCACACAGAAACAACACTCCACTCACCTTGCACCTCTCTTCCTCACCATTTTCTCTTCCTTCTCTCTAACAAACAAAGGGGTTTGGGCTCTAATTCAGTTTCTGAATTCTGCTTTCTTCCTTTTGTAACAGCAATCCAACCTGAGGCTAGCACAGAATCTCCTCCCCAAGCTGTTCATTCCATCTTTATGCGTAAGTTAATTCCAATTTCTCAGTTTACCTTCAAATTTTGGGTCCTTCAATCTTTTGGGTTGAATTAGGAATCATACTCACGTCTAGAATTTTCCCTTCCAGCTCCTTAGGTGCTGAAATCAAATCATCTTCTATTTGAGAGCTGAATTTGCTTGTGATTATTGAGAAGGTACGGGAAGCTAACCCTTTTTACTCAAATCGTATAGAAAATTCGTTGATGAGTCTGAATTGCATGTTTAATTGTTGAATTGACGTTTGAATTGCATGAATTGGTGAGTGATTGAATTGTGTATGAGGAAAACTGGGCTACTGCATGTGGGAACAAGTTCGTAACCTGGTATTTTTGCCTAGGCGAGTGACTCTCGCCTGAGCGAAAACACCATGAAACCCACCTCTGTTCCTACGCGAAGTCTCGCCTAGGCGAGCTGGGGTCGCTTGAGCGAGAGACACTCTCATCTAAGAGAACCAGTCTAACATGAGCGAGAGTTCGCCCAGGTTTCTTATTTTTGCCACTGTTAGGGTCTCGCCCAGGCGAGACTGGCTCGCCTGAGCGAGATGGCCTCTCGCCTGGGCTAGATTTTCTAGCTTGAGCAAGAGCCACTGCAGTAGGGGTGCTTTAGTTTCTGTTTTCATCAGTGAGAATGCATATTTTAATGTAGCTTTGTGCAAATCAGACCTTGTATGGTTGGAATGTCATTATCGATGTATTGCATGATGAAATTGGATGAATATAAATTATGAGGAGTTGTGGTTGAAATAGAATTTCAAGGGAAATTCAGGTGAATTTGTTAGTGTGTATAAGGACGTGAGGAATCCATATTGGTTGGTATCCTGAAACCCCAATAATCATTCACGCTCAGATAGAGTAGAATGGATTATGTCGTGAGGAGTATCAGGAGGTCCTAGTCATAGGACTTGATCCAGTCCTAGACGCGAAGGGGACTTACCTTAGGAATGGTCGGGTGAATACTCCATGTGTCCAGACTCTGTAGAGTCTAGGAACTGTTACAGGTACAAGCCACCAAGAGCTCCAATGTCGCTTACACAATCCGGATATCGAGTCTAGAATTTTATAATTGAATTATGTGCTATGAATGATATTTCTAATTGTGAAGTGTATCGTTTTCTCTCATTTTAGTTAGCTTACCCTTCTTGTTTGTGTTTGCTTGCTCTTGTGTATTATCCTTTGCAATGATCACCTATGACTGGTGTGAGTAGAGCAGAACCTAGATGAAGATACCCCCATTCTGAGCAGGAGTTGACGGTTTACTAAGAGATTATGCGGTAGTTTTTAGGTTTGATGTTGTAAAGTTTTGGAATTGTGTAGTTTAGCATTTTCTTGTACCTACTCTTGCCATGAGTGTTTTTATGTGGCTTTTGGATGACTGTACTAACTTTATATTCATACATATAAATTATATGTTAGTTATATCCTACTACCTGCTTTGTTTGATCATAATATAATGTTTGATTTAGTAGTGTGAAAGCTATTAAATGGGATGTTACATGTTACATACAGAATTATATTAGATAATGAATTTCACAGAAAATTACATACAAATTATTTCGTAGAAAATTACATACGAATTAATTCGTATGTAGCGTTGGGTAATTCGAACTGGATTCAAATGACAAACATTAACTTTGTTCAATATAAACACATTCTTCGAAACTAAAATTAGGTTCAATTGACGTACCTCTACACAATGAATAATACCTACATTATCAACAATGTCAACCAACATTCATCTTCTTCAACTGAACTTTGATTGAACTCTGATTATAGTGCATGGATGGTGTGATAAAGCAAAAAGACGACATTGTGGGGAGTCAGGGTGTGAAAAGAATTCTTGTGGAGTGAGCGCAAGAAGGGAGAAGTTGTGAGTGTTGAAAGAAAATGTTTTCCAAACTTAATTTTTCATTATTTTATCTTTTTTAAAAGTTCATAAGTAATGCATGTCTTTATTTACCATACATTGTTACATACGAAAAATATCCTTCACGAAATATCCCTATATTACATATCAAATAATTCATATGTAACTTTATTTTACATACATGTATTGATTTGTAGATAATAACCATATTTAAATTCTAATTTATCTATGGATCCTAATATGTACGTAACTATCAGTGGGTAATGTTGGAAGTCTCACATCAACTAGAGATAAGGCAATTTCATAATATATAAGTGAGGTGCAAACCTCACCTTACAAGCCAGTTTTGTGGGGTTGAGTTAGGCTTAAAGCCCACTTCTAACATGGTATCAGAGCTAGGTTAAAGCCTATCCTAATGAACTTTCTTGGATATTTTGTTCCACCCGATATCGGGCCGCTAACGGACCACCCACTACTTTCTTATCCCACGCACGTGTAGTGAAATAATATTCTACACGATCAAAATAAACAACGAAAAAAAAAAGTAAAAATGATCAAATGTTTGTATTAGGAACAATTTGATACACCATTGCACATAATCACACAGAGAAAAATAAATGTATAATTAAGGATATGATAAGAAGAAGCATAACTTATAAATCTAAGAAAAATTTTCAAATATCAAACTAGTTGAATCGTTGAGAGATAATGAAAATTATTTTAACAAAAAAAAAGTTCTTCAAATGAAACAAAAAGTAAGGATAAAAGAGAATGAAGAAGATAAGTTTTGTAATATTCCCTAGTAAATAAAGTGTTTATGTGATTGAACACTTGAAATTAATAGTCAAACATTCATATATAAAAAAAACAAAAAAAGAAAGGTTATGAAACTAAACACAAAAAATAATATATATATATATATATATATATATATATATATATATATATATATATATATGCTTTTATGCTACGTAATAAATTGTTGATCCTTTAATAATTTAAATGGGGATGGATATTGGGAAAGGAATGGGGACATGGATAGGAGATATGTACATCATACCTATCTTGTCTCCATATGTAATTAAAAAAGTTGGATATTATCCATATCCATACCTAGTTAATGCAAGAATTTTTTTTTAAATAATTTTTATTGTTAATAAAAACTTATAATTTGAATAAAAAATATATTTTAGTGCTCATGAGTTGGGCAGGTCGGGCTGGCGAGTTCAAATCTTTGTCCCTACCCATCTTTTTTAGATGGGCTAGTGAGTTGACATGTCGGGCCTAGCCCATTTTGCCACCTCTAAATAAAAGTCATATTATAAATAGTGATTTCTATTAATCGAGTTTCATTTTATAAGAATCATTATCTCTCTAGAACTTTTTCCAAACCTTTTCTCTATCTTCTTTATAGAGCTTAATCCTTTATAGACCTTTCTACTTGATTAGTTCGTCGAACAAAGTAAGTTCATCTTTTGCTCTTTTTACAATCATTTTTCGTTTTCTATATTGCATGTGTGAGGTTAGGGTGTTGCATGTGTCATCTCAAAGATCTATATAAATCTAAATTCAATTACGATTGTTAGGGTATTAATCAAATCATTGATGTGAGCCTACTTTGTGGTTAAGAATGCTTAGAGGCAGAGGAGATTGTGTTTGATTCTCATAAGTAGGGTAAGGAAAGCTAGATATTTAAAAGGTTTTTGTTAAGATTGATGAATGGGTTGATTGTTGAATTTATTGTTATGATAAATTTAATTTAACATGTATTATAGTTTTGTTTGATTGTTAAATATGATTCTCTGATATAGTAAATTGTTGGTGAAGAGTTGAAGTGTATTTGAGAATGGGTAAGGGAAGTTAGTTATTTAAAATTGATTGCACCTTGGTATGAAACTATGGTTTAATTGTGATTTTGGGTGAATTGGATTTGATGTATGGTATGAATGGGTTGATTTAGTACATGAATTGTATCGATGCATTGGAGTAAATTTTTTTTGTGTGAATTTGTGAATTAAATGATGTTCTCCTCTAGAAATTTTGTAACTTATTAGAGTATTGATGAGGATTTTTCTCTACAACCTTTGATTGATTACATTGGTGGTTCTTGAGCTAAGGAAAATTTAAACTATAATCTTATAAGTTGTATTAAGTAGAGAACAACACAAGAGGAGGCAATTGACTTGGTCAATGTTGGGCGGGACTTTAGTACCACTGGGTGCAACCAAGATAGTGAACTCACCAACTTATTGGCGCTAGGCACCACTTTTGGGCTTTTAGGTGCTCTCACATCAGTTTCTTCCAAGGGTTTTGGCATCGACCGCCACTTACCCACCATCGTGCGCCACCTTGTTCTTTATTCTGAGTTATTTCAAGAAAAATTAGGATTCTCACTTCATTAACCAATGGATCGAGATAACATTTTGACAATAGGTCCTTCACATATGCTTTTTCATTTTTACTGTTGAGATTTTTAATTAGAGATATGTGGTTGGAGAAATTCTTTTCACCGTTTTGATATGCTTAATGAAAATATTGTGATTGAATGTTATGCTAATGTAAGAAAAAAATAAATGATGAATTATTAACATGTAATTTGAAATAAATAATAGGCAATTTATTTATGAGATGAGTTTGGATTTCTGTACAATACATATGTATGACGTGGAGTAATAATTTAAAATTATATGAGAATGTTATAGATGTTTAAATGTTGGTTAATTATTAAAAGAAAGATGTAATGTGTGGAATGTTTGAGATGTGAAATTATTAGATGTAAATGAGGATTAATATATGAAATGTTATGATAAATGGATTAGACAACGATTTAGAATGAAAGAAAGAGATTGTAATGTATCAATTGTGTGAAATTGAAAGTACTTTGATATATACGTGAATATTAAGTATGAATGTGATGATAACATGTGATGGGAAAGTTATATCAAATATGTGATTATGATGTGATAAATGTGAAATGACTTTCAAGGAAGAACGTATTTCACTCTTGTGTATTATTTTGTATTGAATAAAGATTCTTTAGAGTATCATCCAAACTCTACTAAAGGAAGATACTTAGGTGGTGTGAATCAATGAAGATTCTTATGACGAGAAGTGGTTTGAAAGACAACCTTTCTAGCATTTTGTAGTGAACTAGCCCTAGAAGGAGTGTAAATAAATGAAGCTATTTATGTTAGTTTCTTTGTATTGGATAAAATTCCTCTTTCTTTTGATTCAGTCTAATATTTTTTAAAATTTTCTTATGTAAACTATTGAGAAATATTGTAATACATTGAACATAGCTATGTAATTTTTATGCTTAATACCAGTTATGAGATACTTTAATAGTAGAGGTAGAATAATTCTACTATAATACGGGTGTTACAAATTTGTATAAGATGTGTTACCCAGGTTTCGAAGTCATTAATGGCAAATTTCTATATAAATACCCCTTTAAAGACCAAACAAAGTATCCATATAAATGAAATATTAAATTTGTTTTATTATTTTCATTAAATTACATGGAGGTTATAAATGGCTTTATTAGAAAAAATGTAATACATATACAATGACCTCTTAATCATATTATTGGAGTGAAGAAAGGTAATTAATTAATTAATTATTAGGGTGTTAAATTTATTAATGATTTGTATATTTATTTTCAGAATTAGTGTAAATTTATTATTTTCTTAGAACTATCGGAATTCCAATCCTTAGTCTATTACTTAATTAATTTGTAAAAGAAATTGAATAACATTTTATATTTACCCTTACGTTTGGATGGAGCATTTCAACAATGCTTAGAAATTGAAATGCTTTGCATTTGAATTGCTTGCAATTAAATTTCGTTCATTTTCTAAATAACTTGTTTGGATAAGGAAATTAAAGTACCTTACATTTCAATTTCTTGTTTGGAAAAATAATTTGAATTTATTGTGAGATAAAATTTAATTTTAACAATATTTATTTCAGGCTTAATTATGTTTTGAGTTCATGATAAATTTGGAAACCCGACGATCAAGAAGGGTCTGACATCACGAATGGGCTCGTTGACTCGGACGTGTCCAACGACCTAGACGGGCCCGACGACCCAGACGAGCTATCCAAACCGTCGGGTCCGTTTGGATCGTTGGGCCCGTCTGGTTCGTCAGGAACGTCCGGTCGTTGGGCCCGTCCGGGCTGTCAGTCTCGTCCAGTCGTCGGGCCCGTCCAGGCTGTCAGTCTCGTCCGGGTCATTAGGCCCATCTAGGTTGTGGGGTCGTTTGGTTCGTCCGGGTCGTTTGGCCCGTTCGGATATTTTGATCTGTCCGAGTCGTTAGGCTCGTCCGAATATTTTGATATGTCTGAATCGTCGGCCTCGTCCAGGTCGTCAGGCCCGTCTAGATCATCGGGCACATTCAGGTCGTCGGAGCCGTCTGGATTGTCGGGCCTGTCGCAGCATTGGTCTTGTCCAAATAGTCTGCCTCATCCGAGTCGTCGAGCATTCTGGGTCATCAGGCCCGTTTGGGTCATCGAACCCGTCAGGCTCGTCTGGGTCGACGGACCCGTCTGGGTTGTCAGGCCCATCTAGATCGTCGAGCCCATTCGAGTTGTCAGACTTGTCTAGATCGTGGGACCATCTGGATCGTTTGGATCATCGGGCCCATTTAACCTAAGTCATAAAGAAAATTAAATTCTCTGTTTGAAGTAATCTCAGATTTAAGTTTTGGTACATGAAGATAAGTATAAAGATTAGGGCACATAATAGAGATATAGGAATATGAAAGTGGAGAAAAGTGTGAAGAAACATAGATAGTTATAGAAGTTGTATTGTAGCCAAAGGCATGATCCTCGAGAAATGAAAGATGAAATGACAACTGTTAGTATATATATGTCATTCTGCAAAACAACGAATGAATCCAAACACTGCCCTCATTGTGCAGAAAGGTAATTAATTATCAAGTACCTACCTGTTCACATGTGTGCCCATTAATCATCGCTACAAAACAACCCACGCCACACAAAAAATAAATAATTATCTTGTCTCCTGCCATTGCTACTTTCATTTTTCCTTTACCTCCCTTCAAAAATATGTAGCGTTCTACATATTCTACACCCAAAACTCTATTTCTCTCTCTCCAATGAGTTGAACATTATAGCTTCACTTAACTAAATTTATATCATAGCAAATCATTCCTAGATAGGATACTTTTGAATTGAGAACATTGATTAACACCATCTATCTCATAACCATTTTAGTCAGGGTAAAAAGTTTACTTAGAGAAAAAACAAGAGCGGATTTTCATCTATAAATTTAAAAGAATCAAAATAATACATTCAAAATTTAAATATTTAATTATTATTATTAATACAATAAGAATAAATACATAATATAATATATATATAAATATAAAAAAATATATATATATATATATATATATATATATATATTTTTTTTTTTTGGTCTTTCTCTTTTCAGATTTTTTAATTCATTATAACTAAATTAGAATTAAAATTTTCAGTTATTTCTTTTTTACATAAATAATCATATTATTTGTAAGAAATTCATCTTTCATTTTATTTCATAATTTTGGTTTCATAATCTTCATCACAAAAAATTATCTTTTTGTTGTAAATGTAGAAATGGAAAGAATTAAAATAAGATTAATTAAATTATCAATCAAGTAAAATGTCCTTGACTTTCCTGTTATTGCCAAAGATTGACATGATTCTAGCATGGTTGATAAATTCTTCAAATTTGGATATTCTAGCCAAGAAGGAAACTTTTTTAAACCAATTATATTGAAATCTCCTCCGATGTTTTTCCTTAGAAAAAAAATTGTTTTGAAGTTATATTTGATAGGGACTCCAATTTAAATATTATAAGCTCTTATAATTTCTTCTCTTTGATTCATTGGATATTTCTATATTTGAGTATGTTTTCTTGAATTACGTTACAAAGAATTAATATGAAACTCATCACCTATAGTACTTTGTAACGTAACAAAGGGTCTCTTTAATTGAGCAGTTAGATTATTAGTATCATGTTTGAGAATATGGAAAGAAATTGAATTTGTCTTGTTGGATATTCGCATATTTGAACATGTTTTCTTGAATTACGTTACAAAAAATTAATATGAAAACTTCTCACCTATAATACTTTGAAGCTGTAACAAATTATTTCTCTAATTGAACAGTTACATCATTAGTATCATGCTTAAGAATATGTGAAGAAGTTAAATTGTCTTGTTTTCGTCTTTATGCGCAACTTTGCTTTTATCACTTTTAAAAAATGACTTTATTCTTTTATTATTAGTCAATATAAATATTTTTTTTAAAAAGACAAGGTTTAAGACTTAAAAATAATTTATCATAATCTAATAAAAATTGAGAGACGTAATTATTAAAAGAAAAATCCATGTTGGTCAAGCAACAATTAAAAATCGATTATGAAAAATCACATAATACATAATTTTTTCTTCTATATTCATAAAAGAATAAGATACAAAAGGCTTATGAGATATAAAAACACTAACTATTAAACTAATATTTCATTATCAAGACAAAAAATGAAGCTTTATATAGACAAAAGGGGCCATGGCCCCCCAAATGTTTTATAGTTATATAATTTTAAATATTTCTTTAAAAAATTTGATATATTTGATATTTTTGTCTAACTTATTTTTCTATTTTACCTTTTAAATAATTTTTTAAAATTAAAATAATTATTTCATTAATATTTTAAGTAACCATTTGTTAATTTAACTATTTGTTTTTTTTTTCTCATAATCATAATAAATAAAAATTAATAACAGTAAAATTATAAAAATTATTTATATTTAATTTAATAATTATAAGAATGACAATAATAATTTTATTATTTTTTATTATAATAAAAAATTAAATACAATGTTTTTACTTGTTTATTTACCAATTATTTTGGGTTTAATTACTATTTTTTGTTCTTATTTTCGTTTAAAAACATCAAGTTGGTTCCTCTAGTTTTTTTAATTTTAATTTGGTTTCGATTTTTAAAAGTTTGATGCAATTTAATTCTTTTTGTTAAATTTCTTAATATGGATAAAAGTTTTTTCATCAAAACTGAAGCTGTGAATAAGAATGATTTGTTTTGTTAGTGTAATTAACATAATCATAATGTCAATTTTGATGAAAAATTCTTGATCCGCCTCAAAAAATTTAACAAAAGAATCCAATTGCATCAAGTTTTAAAAAATCAAGATCATATTAATACTAAAAAAACTAGAAGACTAACTTGACATTTTTAAAGAAAAACAAAGACAAAAAAATAATTTAACCAAAATTTTAACATCCCTAACATATTGGTTGAAGATGCATCGCCAAGGGGGACAAGAAACAATTACTTTTTTTTTTCTTCAAGAAGGGAAGAAAACAAATAAGAAATGAAGCACAAATAATCAATTTGTGTTTAACTTCATTTTTTTTGTCTTCATAAACAAAATAAAACAAAATATATGAAAGTGTATGAGAGCGATAGATGGGTACGTTGTATAACAAACTCAAAATACAATTAGAGAAAAAATAAAAAGTATCTTAACATTTTTTTTAGTCTTTATTATATTAAATTTAAAATTTTATTATTTATTAACAGATTATACTTTATATAAAATACCTTATTTAATTCAAATCAATTCCAAATATATATATATATATATATATATATATATATATATATATATATAATTTGAAAATTTTCAAGCATATAATTTAAGAAATTTTAAACAATTTGGTGGAGGCCATGCTCCGCCGTCTCTTCTATCCTCCGCCACCGAATAAAAATATGTACTAATTAAATTTTATGAGATTAGTCAGATTTAACTTTATATCTTAATATAATATTAAAATTTATCTCAAGTTTGATAAATTTATCACATCTTTATTAATTTTGTGCGATATGCTTTTCTACATTTTCTTGCATCTTTGTAAAGTAGGGGTTGAAGTCATAAGATGGCTTTTCCTCTTTATTATTTTTCTTCTTATTTTCTTTTCTTAAAATGGATTTTCCTCTTTCTTTCTTTTTTCTTTTCTTTATATGGATCGAGACAACTCTTTTTGTCTCCTTTTAATATCTTCATTATTATCAATAAAAAATATTATTATTAGACTATTTATAAATATCTAATTTCACTGAATATATATTCACTACTAAGAATAATTTTCTTATTATAAACTACTTTTTGTGAAAATAAAATTAAATTGAAGTTACTTTTTATTACTTACACTTTAGGGCGGGTATATATTGATGCCGGAGTAATTAGTTTGATTAAGGTTGAGGAATTTAGGTTCTCTTTGTTTATTAAAACATAATTTGCAATAGATGATTCACAGGTGAAATGGCCCCCATTGAAACATTATTTGGCCTCGTATCATAAAATGTACAAGAAAGGAGCTATTATTTGGAGAATAATCAACAACACGTGTTGCCCTTTTGCCTGACGGACGTAATGATTAAGAGTTCAAAAGGTTTTTATTCAGAGAGAAATGCCAAAGACATAATGCACTGGAGGATGAAAAGATTGATTTAATTGAGCATCAAAACAAATTAATGGGTTCCAGAACTTCAATATTAATATTTAATATCAATATTGGTCTACCTGCTGAGTGTGACATTCTTTTTTATCTATGATATTTTTAAAAACAATTTCAAAATGTGATAAGGCGTATCCAATCAAACTTTTAATTTGATTACCCATAAATATTATTTTGGCACTACTAAAATTTTGCATTTCTACGTTAGTTCAATATGGTAGTTAGTGGCGGCTATAACTGTCACTATTTTTTCTATTGTCAGTTAATTAACTATAATAAAATTTAATATCACAAAGTAATATAATTTACTATAATCATCGAAATAATCACCAGTAAAATGATTAAAGTCGGTTTTAATCATCTTTAAATCAAATTTTAAAAAAATTAAATAAATATTTAGCGGCACTTGTAATCATCGATAAGTCTAGGAATTTAAAAAATTAGTGACGCTTGTAATTGACAGTAAGTTTAGGAATATAAAAAATTTTAGTGGTGGTGAAAACAATCAGAAAGTTTTAAAGTTTGGTGGCAATTTTAACCGACAGTAAATTGAATTAAAAAAATTTTGCGGTGATTGTGACTGCTAAGAAGCTCAAGAATTTAAAAAGGTTAGTGGCATGTCTAACTGCTCGTAAGTATAGGATATAAACAATTTTGATTTTTAATTTAATAAAATTATATAAACATTTTGTTTAAATAATTGGACGAATGTGATGAGTATAAGCAATTTTTTTGTCCAAAATATCCTTCATTAAACATATAATTAAATTAGTCAAACAAAAAACAATAACAATGACATAGCTTTGCAATTTATTATAAAACTACCTTTTGGAAAGTAACAAAAATTAAATGTATAACTTTTTCTACTAAAATTATGATAAATACAGATAGCATTAAATATCTTTTCATTAAACATACTTTTAAGATAAATCCTTTTATAAAAGATAAAAATAAACTTAGTGAAAAATAACTCTAACATCTTTTTACCACTTTGTTAAGAAAGATTAGAACCATTTTTATATATTTAAGATATTAATTAGTAACTTCTTTAACGATTGATAAGAAAATATATTCATACCAACATAAATTTAATGACAGAGGTAGCACTGTTATTTATTCATTTTAGGAATCAATTTTTTTATTTGATGAAAGTTTTCGTCCTCCCTTCTTAGTTTTTGACGTGCCTAATAACCCTTTTTGCTAATCCGAAAATAGTAAATGTGTTAAAGTTCTTAGACTTTTCTGAATGCAGTATCTAACAATTATTGTTAGTTATTAGTCATTTATAGTGGATGCACTATTTCATCCAAATATAGTAATAAAATTTACCTGAGAAAAATAACTAAGGAAAAGTGGTAGAAAAAGTGGCATGTAGGAGAAGAAGTATATGAGCATGTAATAGAGATGCTTCCCGAGGGTGGTAAACTAAAGAAAGTAACTTTGTAACATGCATCAAAATAAGCAACATATGATGCTCAGCTTACTCAACAATTCATATATATGGTATTAATATACTCTCTTAATCAATGTTTAGCGTTTAATGCATGAGATGTTACCATAACACCAAAGATAATCACTATATCATCATAGTCACTATATCACCTGAGATGTTTAATTAAAAAGTCTGACTCAAAATGATGACAACAACATAGTCATTATATCATCATCATTATGACAATATATAAAAGTAACAATAAAAAATGTACTTTTTACCTTAATGACATCATTCCATGCTCGATTTTTGTAGCTGTTAAGCACCAAATGCCAATTATCAAAACAGATGGGAAACATTTTAGAATCCACTGCTAATCGACCTAAAAATCCTCCTAAAATACCATCTACATTTGTGGCACTTGGTTGGTTTCCATCAAAAGGTATCACAACTTTATCTCCCAATGGAAGGTCATAAATTTCTTTAACCATTAAACCTCGTTCTTTTATCTCTCCTTCAATAGCTATAAAAAAGAAAAGAATTGTTAACATGTTATCAAACCTTTCAAGTAATGCATAAACAAATATTTAGATTAACAAATGCACATTATTTGACTTACTCTCACTTGAACCATCCAATATTTTCTTTTTCATTTATTTCTACAGGGATGGGATGATAGTTCATCATGATGATAATGTAGAAATGACTCATCATTGGCTGAATCATGAGAATTTTGAAGTGTCTCCATACAAAGAAAGTAGAATATACCTATTTACCATAAAAGATAACTCATTAAAAGTACCATAGAAACATAACATGAAATATTGTCTTCTCATTCTTGATGAACCTGCAGCTGCACAAGTATATTAGAAAATATACCTTCTCATTCTTCCTTTCATCATTGCCAAACTTGACTTAAGAAATAATATATTTATGAATATCCATCCAAAAGCATTTGAGTTTAAAAATACGGATAGTATAATTTAATCAAAGACAAACAAAAAATGAAATTATTATGACTTTAATTCAAGACTAGACACCTAATCAAATTCTACATTTACACCGGGCCTAGACAAATGAGTTTCAAAATTGTCATCTGAACAAAATGAGGCTAATTGTGGTTGCAAAGACTCGCTTTCATAAGCTGTCGTTGTAGCATCCCCGCCCATGTCAAATAAGTCTCTAGGCTTTAAGTGAACTGGTGTACACCATCCTTCATATTTCTTGTCTTCCACATAATACACAAGTTGAGCTTGAGAAGCTTGAATGTATGGTTCATCATCCTCCCTTTCACCCATATGTATCAAATGAGAAAAAGTGATTGATGTGAACCCGAATGCATCTTTTCTAATATATCTAGAATTTCTAGTGTTACTCCATTGGCATTTAAATAAATGCACTAGGAATCAACCATAGTATTTTAATTCAATAATGTAAACTAGCTTCTCATAATATGGCACTAAGCCTTCTATTGGCCTATTATCGCTTCTATTTGCATAACTTTTAGTTCCAAAGCTACAAAACACACCACTATTTTGAGTTTTCATCCCTTGCTCACGTTGTAGTGTTCAAAATTTATACCCATTAACATTATATGCAGTAAACCTTTTGGGTTGTTAAAGTGGGCCTTGTGCAAGGGCACAGATCTCATCAGAGTAGGCTTCAGGGTTATTGTTCATTATCTATTTCAAAAACAAAAACAAAAATCATAAGCAATTCATATTAACTTTTTAAAAATAACAAAAATTATATTTCTTTACTCATATGACATCGAAACCACTCAACAATGCCTCGATGAACTTCTTTTTCTATCACACTTGATAACCTTGTTCGATTTCTTAACCTCCTTTTCATAATAATTCTAAATTCCCTATATATAAAATTATGTTAGTAATATATAAATGTTACTTACATTATAATGTGTTTGTATATATAAGTTGTTTAAGGAAGACTTACTCGATGAAGTGTTGTACTTCTTTACAATTAATTAACATATGTCGATGTGCTTAAAACAATTCAATTGGAGTCAAAGTGAAATAAGATGAACCTCCAATAGGTTTCCCTATATTAGGAAATAGAGTTGATGAAGACTCAAATGGAACATCATCAACACAACCTCCTCGGTTGAATCTTGTCTCGATTTCATTATCCAAGTACCTTGAGCAGAAAGTTAGCATTTCTTCAGCTATTGAGCCTTTAGGTTGTGCTCTATTGTGCACATAAGACTTTAATTTCCCCAAAAATCTACAACTTGGAATAATTTATTACATTTAGAAACTTCAAAAAAAAAATCAAAATAAATATTTGAACACGTTAAAGTTTAGAAGTCGTAATACCTTTCTATCGGATACATCCATCTGTAATGTACTAGCCCTCCAAATTTAGCTTTATCAACTAGATGCGCCACTAGATGAACCATAACTGTGAAGAATGATGGAGGAAATAACATCTCCAAATGACACATTATAAGAAAAATTTCTTCCTTAAGCTTGTCTAGTTCATCATGGCTTAGCACTTTAGCACATAGTAACTTAAAAAATCTGCATAAATCAACCAATATAGTTGCAACTTGGACAAGCAACACATTTCTAATGGACAATGGCAACAACTGCTCCATTAAAATGTTAAAATCATGGCTTTTCAACCCAAAAATCTTTCTTTGATCTCTATATCAACACATATAGAAATGTTGCTTGAATATCCATCTGGCACTTTAACATTTTTCAATGTGTACAACAAAAAGTCTATCTCTTCTTTTTGTAGCGTAAACAAAGCTGCATGAAACTTTTTCCCATCATTTGGTGGCCAAAGTTCTCTTCTTATACCCATTGCTTGCAAGTCTTTTCGAGCCTCAACATGATCTTTTCTTTTGTCTTTGTCATTTACCAATGTGAAAATTATATTGTCACATACATTATTTTCAATATGCATCACATCCAAGTTGTGTCGCAACAAATTAAACTACCAATATGGAAGTTCAAAGAATATGCTTTTCTTCTTCCATTGTTGTGTTTAATATGTAGTGTTTTTTCCACAATTTTCTTTCGTTTATCTAATGATTTCAATTTCTTCCCAAATGTGATGTTTATATTCTTGACTTGCTCCAAAATTTTTGAGCCAGATAATTGTTTTGGTGGGTCCCTATCCTCAATGTTTCCATTAAATTGGACTCGGTTCAATCGAAATTTATGCCCTTCAGAAAAAAATCGTCGATGACCCATAAAACAACATTTATTATTAAATGGAAGCCGCAATGAAGTTGCATCAAAATTACAAGATGGACAAGCTAGGCCGGTATAGTATTCCATCCTGAAAGCATCCCAAGACTAGGAAAGTCGCTAATGGTCCATAAAAGACATGCTCGCATCATGAATACTTCATTCTTTGAAGCATCATATGTTTCAACACCTTTTTCCCATAACTCTTTCAACTCTGCTATAAGTGGTTGTATGTAGACATCAATGTCATTAACTGGCATTCGCTTTCCAAGAATTATGCTTAAGAGAATAAAGTTTGTTTGCTTCATACACATCCATGGAGGAGTGTTGTATGGAATGAGAACCAATGGCGAAATACTATTACTATTGCTGAAAGATCCAAAGGGATTAAAACCATCACTTGCTAAGGCCAATCATACATTTTGAGGATCCGAAGCAAAATCAGGATATTTTAGATCAAAAGTCTTCCAAGCCTTTGAATCTCTAGGGTGCCTCATCAACCCATCATTGTTATTATGCTCAATGTGCCAAACCATACTCTTAGATATCTTTGAAGACATAAACATCCTTTTCAATAGTGGGATTAATGGAAAGTACCATAAAACTTTTGCTGACAATTTTTTTTGCTGCTTCTCATTAATCAAATTGTGTTCACTAGTAGTTTCATGACCCTTTTGCTTCCATCTAGATCTCTTGCATGTTTTGCATTCCTCTTTACCTTCGTCCTTTCCCCAATATAACATACAATCATTAGGACAAACATGAATCTTAGTATAATGAAGACCAGGCTTGTTGAGGAGCTTCTTTGCATCGTAATTATATGAAGGAATGGTTGCATGTTTAAAGGCGTCATGCAACAACTCAAGGATCATGTCCATTGCTTTGTTGCTAATTCGACACAAAACTTTAATGTGATACAATTTCACCAAGAAAGAAAATTTTGAAAACTTTGCGCATCCATCATACAATGGTAGCTCACATCTTTAAGTAAATCAAACAACTCTTGAGCCATAATATTTCCTCCATGTTGTGATTCTAATACACCTCCTTCTACATCATCTATATGTTCAAATGATGGTGTAAATGACTCTTCATTGGTGTACATGTTGGACAATCCAAACGCATCATTTATCATTATTTGCATTGGATCTTCATATTCTATATTTTTCATGCCATCTCCATTTACCAATATAGGCTCCCCATGACAACACCAAAATGTGTAACCTTGAAGAAAGGATTTACAAAGCAAATGGTCATATACTTATTCTCAAGTTCTCCGCTTTCTAAAGCCACATTTACTACATGGACATACTATTGTGTTCGCATTGGCGCTATATTGAAAGGAAAAATCCAAAAAGTTATTTAGTCCCACTAAATACTCTGGTGTATTGCGCAACAACTTAATCCAAGATTTATCAATCTCTAAATATAAACATGTGTAATCATTAAGTGAATATAGAAATGAGAGATATAAAATGGTGCAAAACAATTTAAATTACTTATACAAAAAACTTTAGGTCATACATTACCTTAATCTATAGGTTAGTGTTGTATTCGTGTTCCAACGCACCTAGTATAGCAAAAACTAGTATAATATAAACCATATAATTAGTTTTTAATAGGCAACAAAAAAGTCAAAATATTTTTGGCATCTACATTGTTGCAGTGAGATATGATATCTTTACTTATAAAATATCTTTATTTTCTTATTGAGAACAAAACATTTAGAAAAGAAATACTTGAGAATAAAACTACTAACTACCATTGTGTATGTGCATCCATGATACTCAATTCATCTACATTATTATAACCCACTTTCATGCTCTGTTGGTAATTCATTCTTCACAACCCATTTTGAATATTCTTTCCATGCCTTGTTGGTTAGTGAATGAATGTAATCCATATCTAAAAATGTATGCTTCTTCATTCCTTTATTTATCCTTTATATGTCACATCTTCACCAGAGAAAACATAACTTTCCTAAAACTCTGGTGGACCTCACTTATCCGTCATAACTTTAAAACCATTTTGATTTTCCTAACTTTTTTAATCTCCTAAAAATATAAATAGTCTTGTACCGATGACACACTCAATGGCATGTAATCTTAGCCCAACATGTCCATTGGTGCTCACCAATAAGTCAAAACTTAGTTAAGGATACCCATAAAACCTTCCATAAATGTCTATTTGAAATCACTAATGAGCCTCAAAGTTTAGTTAACAAGCAACTCTTCCTTTTCTTCAAGGTCTACACTAGAATAAGACAAACCATTTGAATAATGTAACCCTAACCATGAAGTGATTTTAATAGCATGTCTTGAAAATTTTGACTCAGTTCAACTTTTCAAAACTATACAATAATGAAGACAGTCTAAATACTCTTCAGAAATTGAAAAAATGAAATGAATGTAATTCCATCAGAAACTAAAATTTTCTAGAAAGGTAAAGATCAACATAAAATTTTCAAATACATTAACTCTCGAATCTTTGCTCTTTGTTTCATGACTGTGGGATGGTGCTACTATCTATCATAGTGAAAAAACAAAACCTACTACACCTTTGTTTATGAAACTATATTTTTTTCCCTGTTTTTTAAGGAAGACACAACAAAAATTTTTATAAGTCAATAATCCTTGTAGACATTATAACTTCATAGATCCAACAGTTTCATAAATAAGCATAATCTAAAATAAATAAAAAAATCATAAAACCAATAATCAACTCTAATCAACAACTGATTATCACCGAAATACAAAATTTCAAGTTAGGGTTAAGAGAATTGAAATTAGGTTTTTAACAAGGTGAAACTAAAATTTGCAGTGAGAAGAAAAACAAACAAAGAAAAACAACTACTATAAAGGGGAAAAACACTTACGAAAAGGATTTTCATGAGGAAATGAGTGTAGATGATGGCTCTAACAAAAGAGAAAATGATTTGAACTGTGAGAAGAGACGATGGTTCGCACGTGGAGATGATGAGCGGGCAAATGATGGCTCTACAACATTGTCATTTTGGTTCAGCGAGAAGCTCATACACGGGACTCGGTAAGAAAGAAGCATCTCACTTGTACAAGAAGAGAGTGCGTTGTTGAAGGGAAAGATGGAGCATGAAGAAAAATAAAGTAAAAAAAACAGAAGTAAACTTACCGTCAGTTTTAAACTGACCACAAATATTTATGTAAATTTAATTTTTTTTTTAATAAAGTAAAGTCAGTTTTGATAACCGCCAGAAAACTATTGACGCTATTAAATATTTTTGTTATAGTGGGGTTTAATTTATTATATATATATATATATATCATTATTTATGTTATTATGTATATAGTTTGCATGTTATTTTAGTAAAATAAACATTTAAATATGTTTTTCTTATGTAAATTGAATTGATTTCTATTCATAATTTTGATTATGTTTAGTCGTCTTATTTTATAAAATGTTTTTGTTAGGTTGAGATGTACCTAAAAGTACACAAGTCTTTTTATTAAGATGAGGTCTACCAAGAATTTTATGTGTTTACTCCACTTCTCACTCTTCAAATTTATGCATCCTCTATTACTTATGCCAATGTGTTTTCTTTCAGTAAAGGTTAGATGACCTCGACGAGTGAGCTTGCAAAGATATTTCAACACTCAAGTCAGTTACCAACAGTAAAATAGTAAGGTTGCAATAAATGATTCTACTGACATACCTCGAGAACAATGATTATCTATAGTATCTAGATGGTTCTTGTTTATTGGGCCTAGGGTTTGTAAGATTACCTTGTTTTAGGGTTTCCTAATTTCTTTAATTATCTTTAATCTTTCTGTGATTTGTCATATTGCTTATGTGGATTTGTATTGTAGGGTTGACGTGTGGGTCTTTAGCTCTTTCATGTAGGCTAAGGTGTCTTCAACCTATTGTAGGTCGAGGTATGCTCAACCTCTTCATGTACACTAGCCCCTCAGGGCTAAGATGTCTTCGTCCCTCTATGGGTCGAGGTACCCTCGACCTCTTCATGTACACTAGCCCCCCAATGTCGAGACATCCTAGTCGAGAGTCTTGGCAGTCTTACAAAAAATATGATTGTCATGGGAGAGTGAAGTATCATTGGCCTCTTTATATACTAGCCCTCCAAGGTCAAGACATCCTAGTCGAGAGTCTTGAAGTCTTGCAAGAAAAATTCCTTTGACTTGGGTTGTGGGATCTTCCCAGGTCCTACTCGTATACTAGCCCCTAGCCTCGAAGACAATCAAGGAGGATGAAGAAGTTGAAAAGGTGTGAAGTTCGAATCAGTTGGCCAATAATGATGTGACACCTCATTGGGAAGGGAAATAGTCGTTGGCTGAGACCCTTGGATCTGGACTAATCTAACAGTTATGGTGTCTTCAATCGTTTTGCCTAACAATTTTGATAGTACCCAAACTTTCTCGTCAGAGGAAGTACTAAAATATCTCCCCCTACGTATTGGGTATGAATGGATTGATAAGGGTGTGCGCAAGTTTTGAATGAGTTTATCAATATTTGTCCAAATTTTCTGAATTGATTCCTTGACTCTTTAATACTAAATCACCCCTCAATAGAAGGATGCAATTTTGAGATTCTAGAACCTTACCCTTCTTTGAGTGTGATAAAGAGGCGTATCTCAAAGAAATTAAATGAGACTGTAGTAGAAAGTGCAAGAAGAAGAATAATGCTCACAAGAGAAAAAATTCAAGCAAAAAAAATTATAATTTTGAATCTTATGTTTGCACACAAAAATTGACCATTTCATCACATAATTAGTTAACTACAACAAAGCAAGCAAAATAGTTTTCAACAATCAAGCTATCAACAAAGAGACATTAAACTTGTACTAAATTATATTAAACATTTTTCTAATACCTAGATTAACACTCAACTAATGCAATGAAATAAAAAAGTATTCAAAGAATAAAAACTTTTAATTAAGAATGTAACGTTCCAATTTTAACAGCTTTAAACTAATAAAATAGGTTATTTCATCATAGTGTTTAAAATAGATAATCTAGTGTAAACATATATTAATACAGCCTTACAAAAGATAGGATTATAAATCTATATCATTTATACACTTAATCTAAACTAACAAGCCTATAGAAACTAATCACTTATTAAAACTCTCTTAGACCTTATACAACTCTAATTGATAGCTCATCATCCTATAAACCTGCAACTTCGTTTACTCTCAAAGAATATGTAATCATCGCAAAAGGAAAAGACAAAACACAACAACCAACAAGTGCTTAGGTAAGCTAACTGAAAATAGGTACACATGTATTTATATTTACAACATATTACACTAAATTATATTATCATAATAGATATATTTACATTCATTACACAAAAATCATACATATTACTAGGCTCTTCTAGACTCAATTATCCGAATACATTCCCTTGATATAGGGTACACAAGAGGTGTGCACCTATGATGGTTCCTAAACTTTGTAGAGTCTAGCCTCAAGGGGTTATCACCTAACCACCCAAAGGGTTAATCCCATTCATGCCTAGGGCCCAATACGTCCCAAGACTAGGATCTTCTATTACTCTCACCACATAACTCATTCTACTCTACTTGAATGTTAATGATTATTAGAGTTCAGGATACCTCCTAATAGTCATTCTCCCATATCAAGGCATACACTAATAATACCACCACAACCATCACCATCATGAACTTCTCCTTGAAATTCCTTAAACATCATAATCATCATGTACACAATCGCATCGTTACCTCAATTAATAATAATAAACATCATACATATACATAATCATATTATCTTTTCAATTAATAATAGTCAACAACATAAACATGTTTTGAATAAATCCTAGAACATTCAAAAACAACTAAACATGAAAAACAAGCAAAACAAGACAAATAGAGTTATCATAAAGTAAATCAAAACGGTGAAAAATTTCCTCCAACCACAGACTTCAAAACAAAGATCCCATCGATTAAAATGAAGAATCGCGTGTCAAGGATCAGTTGTCAAAGTTTTAGCTTAATCTGACGGTTAACGAGGCGAGAATCTTCATTTTACCAAGATGATGCAGACTAGAAAAACAAGATGGCGCCCAACACTGGAAAAGTGACTCGTAATGCCCAGCCCATGGAATCATTGAATTCTAGCGCCCGATGGTTCAAAGGTGGCGTTCAACGACACCAATTCAGTGGCTTAATGCTCGCTGATATTGTAACGGCACCTGGCGGTATATCAAAAACAACAATTTGGGGGAAATTGATCCTGCACAATTGATTAATTTAGCATGTTTCCTTTAGTGTTTTTGATTGCAAATGGTTTTTAGGAGTTAAAAACTAATATCCAATCACTCAAAACAAAGATTCATACTTTTCTCCAAGTTAAGACCAAACATAAATCAAATATCAAACAGTTAAACATATAACTCATCAATTTAATACACCTCATCACAAATTCAAACATAATAGTATACCATATCAGATTTTTCATTACCTACATACACTATTCAGATTACAATAAAGAACACCAAATTTAAAGAACTCAAACTAGCTTCCCTTACTTGACAAAGAAACTCCACAGACCCAAACAACTCTAAGAATACCAAAATGCTTCTAACTCCACAAAATGCTCGATCTACACATAGAAACATCACAAGAGTGATGAGGACATATTGTTATGATCACTGATCAGCAAGACTCATATAGAAGATAAAAACCTCATATGCAAGTAGAAAAAGCCTCACATACAAAAGAAACAAAAAAAGACCAAGATGACTAAAACTTAACTTATCTATCACCAAACAAGTTCACAAGTGATTGAGGTCATAACTCTATACTCTGCTTTTGCACTAGATCTTGCCACAACACCTTTTTGTTACTCTTCCAAGAGATCAAGTTATGTATAACCAATGGAGATACAATATTTGGAAAGTGGACCTTCTATACGAAAGAGATCTTACCTAATCAGCATTTTCTATCTAATCTTATCTACCTCTTGAGAAAGGATCCCTTTGATTATGTAGGAGTTTGGTATTGGGATCCAAGGACATGTCAACAAATTTTGAGTTCATAAACCCAATTTCCTCTAAAATATCCAATGTATACTTTATTTGAGATATAATAATACCATTGTTGAATTGTGCTACCTCAATCCCTGAGAAATATTTGAGTTTACCAAGATCTTTGGTTTGAAAGTGGTGACAAAGGTGTTGTTTCATCTTGGAGATGTCATGGCGGTGACTACTTGTAAGAATAATGTCGTCATCATATACTATTAAATAGATACACTCAACATCAGATTGATGGTAAGAGACTAAATGATCTACCTCACTATGAGTCATGCCAAATTGTTGAACAACAATGCTAAATTTTCCAAACCAAGCCTTATAAGATTATTTTAAGCCATATAAAGATCTCCCAAGGCGACATACCATTCCAGAAGACTCCCCTTGAGCAATAAAACCTGGAGGTTGTTCCATAAAAGTTTCTTCCTACAGATCCCCGTGAATAAAATCATTTTTTATCTCTAAATGGTAAAGAGGCCATTATTGAAGAGCAATCATGGCTATAAAAAGCAAACAAAACTCATCTTTGCCACTAGAGAAAAAGTATCATTATGATCCAAACCAAAAAATTGTGTGTAACCTTTTGCCACAAGGCAAGCTTTGAGATGATCAATAGTAACATCAAAACCAACTTGATAATAAAACCCACCTATAACCACAACAAATTTTCCATACTATAATGGAACGCACTCTCAAGTTCTACTATTTTGAAGAGCACTTATTTCATCAAGTAAGGCCTGACGCCAACCAGGATGGACTAAGGCACCACCAACAAATTTTAGAATTGACATAGAGGGCGAAAGACATGTATAAAAAGATGACGATAATTTATTGTAACTAAACCAATGTAATGAGGTGAAGATAATCTATGATAACTCAAAGCAATGTAATGAGGAGATGGATTGCGAGTAGAGCATACACCTTTACATAGGGCATTTAGAAGTTCATACTCAGTTCTAGGAGCCGAAAGGGATGGAGAAGTTGGCACTAGAAGGGAGTCATTATGTGGAGATGGAAAATGTAGATGTGCATTAGACCTAATAAGAGGATCATGATAATAGGAATAATTGTTGTAACAAATAATGACACACAAGGAGAAGAATGAGACTTAAAGTAAAAGGAAGAATCATTGAAGATAACATATGCTAAAACGAAATAACGGTTAAGAGAAGTAGAAAAACATTTATACCCTTTTTGTGATCTAGTGAATCCTAAAAGGATACATTTGTGTGATCTAAGAGATAGTTTATCAAGATTGGGACTAAAATTATGAACAAAACATCTAGATCTGAAAACTTTAAGAGATAAAGGATGAAGAAATTCATGAGGAAATAAAATAGAATGATAAATTTGATTATCTAAGATTGAGGATGACATATGATTAATGAGAGAACATGCACCGATAACGACCTAACCCCAAAAATGTTAAAAAACCTTACCATGGATTGGAAAATGATAATTTAACAAAGTTTTTTCTAACAAATTTTGACAAACTACCAATTTAGATAAAAAAAGGTATTATTTTATTACTTTATTTTGACTAAAAAATAAAAAAAATAATCTATCTTAATTCTATTTATAGAAACTTTTGTTAACTTTATCAAAAACTTGTCAAATCATAATTTTCCTACTTAATATTGTAACTAACATTATCTAATTTGTCAACAATTTTATTTTTCTTTTTGGATCTGTACTCTAGACAAAATTTACACAAAAATCTTGCAGTATATCAAGAAAACAATAACAATTTATTTATCATTGTTGTATTGGACTTTTAAGTACAACTGAATCAACAATGATTATAAAGTTATAATAGTAAACTTATTTTAACCGTATTTAAAAATGCTTTCTGTAATGTTGCCTTATTTATCATTGGTTCTAGTAGAGTTCATATTAAATAAATTTTGAATAGCAGTAATCGTTTACGTTAATTGTGTGAAGTACTAATTTGAAGAAAAAAAAAACTCTCAAATAACCAATTTCTGAAAAAAGAAAAGAAGTTACGAAACAGTTTATAAATTATCAATATATCTATATATTTTAAATATAAGACGGTAAAGAAATTATATAAAAATACTTTTATTTTAATTCTTAGCATAATCTATTAAAGAAATTTATGAAGCTCATTGCTAACTTTTTAATAAATAAATATAAAATATTTGTCGTAAAACTTTAGAAAGTGTCACCATGCATACATTGTATTAGATTTTGAAAAACATTTTGCACTAATGATTTTGTTTGAAAGGTATGAGTAACTATAATTTATTTTTTACTTAATTAATAATTTAATCCCTACGTTAGGTTATTGATTTATTTTTACTTTTATATTTATTTTCCATTCAATTAAATTTTTACTTTTGTAAAAAGAGTGAATGTGGCATATTCTTTTAGATTAACATTAATACTATTTGAAATTAATACATATCAAAATTTGGATCATCTTTTATCTTTAACTTTTTTCTGATTTTGAAATATGACACTTCTAAATAAAAGTTTACCTAGATTTTGATATGTAATATTTCAAAATAATACTCACATCAATTTAAGAAAGAATTTCATTGAATATTTTTTATAAAAATATAACTCAATTAAGTCTTTTTAAAAATTGAGACTCATTTAAAAATATATAAGAATCAAAACAAATAAAAATCTACATATAAATAATAGATTATATTAATTAAATAGGAACTATTTTTCTCCATTCATTTCTCAGAAATTAGAATGTACTCCAGATTATGTTCATTTCACGTGCATTATGGAATTCATTTTCTTGCATGTATGAAACATGATACAGCCTATACTATAACATACAATCACCAAATTTATTTGTCAAATATTTGCTTATCATTTTTTTATTGCATTTTACACAGTTAAATGGTGATGAAGGTGTGGCATGTGTTTTTGGAATTTCGTTGCTTCTTTTTAGGGATGTCAACGGGGCGGATCGGGTACGGATAGTAGCTTCCCCGAACTTTACCCGCATGATAAATATTCGTCCCGTACTCATATCCATATTCGTCGGGTATCCGTTATGCGGGTATCCACCTATTTTTTTCATATCTGCAGGTATCTACGGGTATCCGCGGGTATTTACAAAATTCTTTAAAAAAACAAATATTTAATCATAAATTCAAATGAAATAAAATAAAATATATCACTATCATAAATTTTAAATAAAGTTCAAATAAACTCAAGTTCATACAAGTCCAAATAATTATAAAAATAAATATAAAATGATATTCAACACAATAAAAAAATAAACAAATAATAAATCTCAAATGCAATGTGCTAAGTATTATTATTTTGATTCAATCATTTAACAACAAGCATACCATTAACGTCAGTGTCTATATAGGATTTGATGTATATGTCCAATTTCAAAGAAAGGGAAGAGAAGAATGTGAATGGGTGTTGTGCAACTTAGGAAAAATTATGTCAAAATGCTTTTTACTAATATATATATATATATATATATATATATATATGAGTATTTTTGTGAATTAAAGTTTAGCGGGTACGGGTATCTACGAGTACAGATACTATGATACCCGTACCCGCCCCCTTAACATACGGATAACAAAAATATCCATACCTGCGAATAATGGATATCCACTTTTAATATCTATTTTCTACCTATTACAAATTTTATCCACAAATATCCACGTATATAGAATTCTTTCTTTGACATCCCTGCTTCTTCTCCGGTTACTTCTTCTAAGGAAATTTCAAAACAAAAGACGCTATGCAAATAATAGTAAAGGAAAATGATTACGTTGCAGTCCAATAAGACAAAATGAATGTTAATCCTAATAGTGTAAAGTTGGAACTCTATCTCGTGACTGCTCTATTCTCTCGTATATTTTTTTTTTTATATTTTTTATTTAATTAGTAATATATTCTATGCACATAATTTTTTATTTATTTTTATATATTTTTACTTAATCAATTTTTAACATTTAGTTTTCTTTAGATGACATCAACGTCTATCCATCGACATCTTTTTGAAAGATATTACACATAAAAATGAGAAAAGTATCATAAATCAAATTGTTTAGAAAGTATTCTATCAATCTATCAAAATTTGAAATATTACTGGAAAATAGAATTTTTTAATTTTGTAAAAAATAATTATTCATGAAAATATTATTTACCAATTAAATATTTTTTTTAAATATCAAAAAAATGTTTTTTCTTGTAAAATATTTTAATAAATTTATAAAAAAATTCATATAATATGAAAAATTCTAATAATATGTATTAAAACTCAATCGAATAAAAATATAGATATTAAGGTGAATCATATAATTAAATATAAATAAATTAATGCATTTTGGTGCATACACTCAAATACAACAGTTTATTAGTATTACCAACGTGCATCGACTATTCAATATATTAAAGAGTTAAGCGCGGAGATACTACCTTGCTGCTTGTAATATATTTTGATTAAGCTTATACCACAAGATTAAGAATCTTAATCATTCGTTAACACACATTTTTTTTTTCTAGAGTCAATCAGAAAGCACTGTTATTTCAACTTGACTCCTATACACAACCTTAGAGAGAGGGAATACTTGTCCTTTTGGAAATTAAACACTTGTCTATAATTATACAACTAAATCCACAAGTACACTACATTTGAAATAAAATAAATGTAGAAGAAAAAAAAAGTTAAAGCAAGGTGAGACAAACAAAAGTGTAAAAGAAGTTAGAAACTCTATTTCAAAATGCTGCGGTAATAATTTGATAGATAGAACAAATATTAACTCATTTTATCTCCATAAAAAAAGTTATATAAAAAAATTAATTTATTTAATTTTTTAAATTTAATTAATGGTTGAAATAATTTAATGCTATTACTAAAAATTCTCTTTAATACATGGAATTTTTCTTGTACATTTATTAAAAAAAGTTGTCAAAATTTTTTTTTCTACTATTTTTTTCAAGAATATTAATTGACATGTAATTTTTTCGCGGATAATAATTTTCTACAAAATTATAAAATTTATAATTATTTCTTACCAAATTTACTGTGAAAAGTATTTTATACAAAATATTTTAAAAAATCATTGACAATAATTTCTACAAATTTTTTTATAACAAAATTTATAAACATTTTCTATGAAAAAATTCCAAAACAAAAAATTGATAGGAAAGATGAGTTTTCTTTTAGTAGTGTGCATTTTTATAATTATTATATATATTTATTAAAAAAATGATAGTAATATATAATTAATATTTAAAAGAATCTTTATACTTTAGTTTTTGTTTTGTATATTAATGTTAATATGTTTAATAAAATTATGTGGTAATTATTAAAGATCAAGCACAAATTCAATTATCAACAATTCAAACAAAATGAATGATACTAGATATTTTTTATTATCTTATAAATAAAATATGTAAACATTCATTATGCTGAATTAACTATTTATTAAAAAATTAATTTTATACTAATTTTCTTTTCAAGTAAATAAATTGATAGATGAGTATGACGTTCATCCCAGAAACCAATATCTTTGTGGAAAGCAATTGCGAGTTTGGGAATTTACTTGTGTTTGAGTTTTAAGCCACAACTATGCTAAATTATAGCAAATAGGTGGAAATTTAAATAAGGTGATATCATAATGATAGAATTCTCATTCCACTTTGGATATCTTATGTCTATTCTAATTAAAGTATTGTCGGATTCATTTTTTTATGATATAACTTTTACATTTAGGACCATTAGTTTGAAATTAGACAGATTTTCGTTTTAATAGAATTAATTTTAAAAATTATATATACGCGTGTGCGCGCGCGTCCAAATCAATCTCAACCACATATATTTTATTCAAGGCCGTGTGTGATGCAGTAAAAAAAATGATTGCAAACTTTTGTCAATCAGTCACTTTGATGTTGACAAGGAGAAACTATTAAACAATTTAAAATTATTATTAATTTACACACTTAATTAAGATCTGCTTAACATGCCTAAGTCAAACTAATCTCATTTACAATATTCTGAGTAATCTGATAAATTTTCACATCAGAAGAATGAATAGGGATTCTTTAATTATTATAACTTCGTGGTCAGCGTGGAATGTCGAACATTAAGATTAACCTATCACATTTAATTACCTAAGTTGAGTCGAGGTGGTGAAAAACGAGTTTAGGTTTTGAATTTACGAGAAATAATAATAAAAAATAAGATTTTTTTTTGTTGGATATAAATAAGAGTTAATTATAGAGAGCAGAGAGGACAAAAGGCAACATTTATGTATTTTTTATGGGCAGAGTATAGGAAGAGGCATATAGAGTTTGCAGAGAGAAGATTGAGAAGCTTGAACAGACAATATCACAGTGTCTCTGTACGCAAGCTCGTGAGAGAGAGAATTTCAGAAACATCTAGCTAGGTAGGTACAAATAGTGTCTCAAGATAATTTTGTCTATATTTGTGCACAAACTTAGGCATGCCAACACATTTCACAACTTTTATACATAGACCTTATTATTGTCATGTTTATAATTTGTCTCATATTAATTAGCTTAATACCCGCTGATAATAAGGCTATGTTCTTTTCAGCAGAACTAATGCAGTAAGGGGATGGAAAGTGATGAATTATGGAAATAATTATGTTCGTTTTTGATGAAAGAAAACGAATCAAAAACGAAGATTTGCGAGATTTTTTAACAATTTGCATCTTGTGGTTATGAAGAGATTTGAGAGAGAACGTTGCCCTTTTACCACTTTGTTCCTCCATAGCACTTTCCAAGCTTTGCATCATTTTCATTTTCGTAACTTTCCACCATTGTTGCTCCTTCATAGAGATACCAGCAGCAATTGTGATTATGAGAAGTAATGGAACCAGATACATTGTACTTGGATCCGATTCTAATTTCCTTAGTAGCTTTTGTATCCAGTTCCATTTGTCATGTATCCGATTCCAAGATGTGGCTTCATTCTTTATTCGGTTCCATTTTGGTGTATCCGATTCCACCACTTGTCCACAATTTATGATTTGATTCAAATCAAATATATTATAATATTTTTTTTTCAATTCATAAATATCATTAATATTTTTATTTATCGAGAAAAAAATTAAAATTAATTACAACTTATCTAATTATCATTTATTACTATTTTTAATATCAAGGACAATTTAGTAATCTTATTTTTTCATACATTAAATTTTATTTTTTATTAGTCACATAAGTCAAATCCTACACAAACTTTCACAAAAATTACTCTTAAATCCACTCAAATATCATTTCCAAATCCATACAAAAAATAACATAAATATCACTTTCTAATCAACCCAATTCAATCAATTCCCTCTCTCTCAATTCATCACCTCCATAAGAACAGACCCTAAGTATGACTCTGTATTCATATGAAGTAGAAATGAATACGAAAAATAATATACAAGAAAAAAAAATATTTGTTGTTTTAAAGTATTAAATTGGAGACAAATAACGTCTTACCTTTTTTTATAAAATATTCATGGTGCATTTATCGATGAAAAATAATATTTTACGATAACTTATTATGTTGATTGTAATCCACTTGTCGTAATAAATGATGCATTGACACAATCATAAATAAGATAACATTTTTTATACTAGTTGTAGTTATAACTTGTATAAAAAGTGATTGCGGTGACATTTTTGTAATAGACACTACAAGAAAATGTTTTATTAATAATCAATTTTAGTGACAAAAAGTTGTTAGTCACTATAATGACTAATTTAGATATCAATTTACAAAGTAAAAAATGATTGGTTACTAAAATATTTACTATTATGAATAAAAAGTTATAGTTGGTCACTAAATTGGTTTTTAAAATTAGTTACCATGGTTTTGGCTACCAAAGAAAATTGGTCACTAAAAATTAAATACCTAGGTTTTGGCTACCAAAATGACTTAATTACTAAATTATTCTCTAATTAATTAGTGATCAATTATAATTTTTTATTTATAATAGTGACTATTTTAGTAACCAATCATTTTTAATTTTGTAAATTGGTATCTAAATTGGTCACTATAGTGACTAACAATTTTTGGTCACTAAAATTAGTTACTAATGAGACATTTTCTTGTAATTAGAGAAGAAAATGTTTTGTACCAGTTCTAGTTATAACCGGTATAAAAAGTTATCTAGTGACATTTTTGTAATAAAGGGAAAGCTTTATAAACTGATTCTAGTTATAATTACTATATAAAGTAGTTTCTTCTTCTTCTTCTTCTTATTATTATTATTATTTTAGTTGTAAACATAGACACACACATTTGGTTCTCAAATCTCAAATCCCTAACCTTCATTCTCCTCTTTCTTCCTCTTCTTCTTGCTCTAATCATCTTAAAACCATCGAATCTCAAAACACTCTATACTTATAAACTATGCACCAAACCTTCCTTTCTCATCCTCATCGACGAGTTCGAAAAGCTTTGCCATGCAGGTATACTCCAAGGAGTAGAGTCGAATGTACAAAGTGTTGAATCCCCAACCTAGGCCCTAATAGAAAGCTATAGCTTATTAGACCAATCACTACACTCAATGGATGATGTTGCCATGGAGAACCTCCTCAACATGTTGTACTTTGGGTTGCTCTTCGATGTCAAAAGCGAATTTGCTTCCACCAAGGTCACCCAGACAGACAAGCGTGATTGCTGCTTGACCTATGACTATGTCACCAATGACACTACCAATCTTCTTGGCAAAGGAATCGATTTCGATCTTTGACCCTAAGTAGACTTTCTATACCAGTTTTAGAACTAACTTTCTATATCGGTATAAAAATTTTTAGGAAGTCAAAAACTTTCTATATTGCTTGTGTCTATACCAGTTTTGGTATAAAAAACCTCTTTTAACCGACTTAAAAAGACTTCCCTACATTAGTGATTTATAGTGACTTTCTTTCGTGTGTAAATTGTAACACCCAAAAAATTGATAAATGTCCTATATAAATATTTAAATATCATAACATTAATAAGGTATTTCAAAATAAATTCAAATTTTATAGTTTTTATACTAGATAATGAAATACTGAAAAAAAAAAATCAATTAAATGAATTCATGAATACTTCAAAATATAAACTAGGAACCTTAATAGAATTTTTCAAAACTACAGTCCCTCGTCATTATAATATTCCTATCCTAATACTTCATTCCCTTGTCCCACCTCCAATGCCATTATCACCATCAACTAATATATATATATATATATATATATATATATATATATA
>Ga0214544_1002685_pt1 | contig 37276 bp, 25 predicted proteins | sample CNSS3metaG_FD_160074 | JGI IMG/M metagenome (GOLD analysis project Ga0214544, IMG submission 160074) | Root nodule microbial communities from cowpea collected in UCLA plant growth center, Los Angeles, California, USA - CNSS3 | ecosystem: Host-associated > Plants > Roots > Nodule | place: USA...
TTCTACTTTATTAATATTTAACATATATTAAGAACTAGAACATTGAGAGTTTTCCAAAAAAAAAAAAATAACACAAACAAAGACAGCCTCACAACACTCAAATTCTACTCCACAGTTTCGGTGTTTTCTATCACAGGATGGTTTCACTTACATTTCTGTACACAAAATTAAGCGGTCATTGAAAAAGTAACAACTAAACATAAATAACACAAACACATAATAGAGTAAACTAATGTAAAATAGAATTAACCATAATAAAATTAATGTCATGCCCACAAACTTCAAGTTACAATATAATAATATATATATATATATATGAATAATAATAAAAATATCATTACAATATTTATACTCAATTTAAAAGGAACGAAATTGTTCCAGTTTAAAAAGAAATCGGGACACATGGCAGCTTTTTTCTAAAAATTGAAAATTAAAAAATCACGAGTTGACACGTGACATATCAGTTAAGATTGCCAGTACTGCATTAATAGAAATGAACAAATTACATCATATTTTAAAAACTGAGGACCAAATTAATCACTTATATATTGTAATCTGATTTTATCTTTAGCGAATGTGGGATCTCCAACACACCTCTGGTCACACCGAGACATATACATCTTGAGTGTGGAGCTAAACATTAATGAATGGTCTAATAGTGACTTGATAGCGGACCCAACAAGCAATAAATTTTTCTATGATAAACTCTAATCATGACTTTGATAACATGTTAAAAAGTATACTTTAAGCCTAACTCAACCTTACAAAACCTCTCCGGGATAAGATTTAACTCATAACTTTGATACCATATTAAAAAATAGAGTTTTGTAAATTAACTTTATCTCTAGTCAATGTGAGATTTCCTACATACCCTAACATACCGAGCCATATGCATCTCATAGGTGGGATTGAGCACTAATGCATAATCTAATAGCGGACAGGTAGCAGATAGAACAATAAATTCAACAAAAAACAAATTTTGCTAGAATATATAGGTTCCAAATTATGACTCTGATACCATTAAGAAATGGACTTTAAACCTAACTTAACTCCACCAAATCAACATATAAAGGTGAGGTTTGCACTTATTAATATACTGTAAACTTACCTTATTTATACACTTCAAATAAAACCGAAATACTTATAGCAAGAATTCATAGGTAAGACAATTTTGCCTATGGATTACTTACAGATTACCTACGAACAAAAATTCCTAGGTAAAAATGTTGTAGCTAATGTTACATATGGGTAAATCCTAATGTAATTAATTATGGATTTCTTCATACGTAATTACATATGGATACATACGTATGTAATTACCTACGAAGAAATCTGTATATAATTACCTACGGATAAATTCGTGTGTAATGTGATTGTTAGCTTGTAATGTGATCGTCAACTTTGATGACATTGCTTTTAAAATACTTATGCAAATCTGGACATTGAAGTTCATCATAAAACTTCAAAATATAATTGCATTGTAGAAAATTTATATAATATATAAGAATTCATTAAAATAAATAATTTAAACATACAATATTCTTGCCTAGGTTTAACAAAGTTAAAGATCAAAACATTATAAAATAAAAGCGTTATAAATTTCTCTAACACTAATCTCTTTCTTCTCACATTGTAAAAGTTTGGCTAAAATTTCTTCTCTTTCATTCCTTGAAACTTCTGCTCTGACTGGTAACGACATTAATCATTAAATCTAAATCAGGATCGCCAACAAGTTAATTTATTATCAAACAAGACAAATATACTTCAAGTGATTTATCTGTTCAATCTGTTGATTTTATTTGACTTAAGTTAAATTAAGTGATTAAAAGTTAATTTAGATGATTGAATATATTAATAACATAACTATAGTAACTAGTTAATTAATCTGTTAAAAATCTATTTAACAGGTTAAAAAATTACAACCAGACACAAGACACATATACTATATTAAATTATCTTCTTATTAAATTTCGATTTTCAAACTTCGAAAACTTCGTGTGAAAGCTCGATTTAGCGTACACCTTGATCAACAATATTCTTCCACAAGTATTTATTACTTAGTCAATTCTTTATAAATTGATCATGACCATCACGTCACTACCCACTATCTTCATCTTATCACTATGCAATAAATTCATCAAAATTATTTGTGCTAATAAAGAGTTCTCTTATTTTATTTTCGGTTTAAGGTATATAGCTTTTTATCCAAACAAATTGACACCCATAATAAAATCCGGTAAAACGAGGTCCCAATTACATTCACCATATCAATTAGGAACGAAGAGAAATTGACACCGCCGACATTAATCTCGGAGGTGGCGTAGTCAAGGTAAGCGACGGTTTTCGTGTAAACAGCATGACGATTCAGGTTCTTACATACCGTTGCGTTTTGGTTTGGACTTACATTTTCATCACGGCCTAATGCCTTCAACTTGTGTTTTTGAAAAGAAAAAAGTAATAAAATGTATAACAAAAAATAATCATAAAAGTACACCAGTCAGATAAAATGCTGAGAAGTAATATTTAAATTGATGCAAATTATTAACGAATCATCGAGACCCTATAACTCTCTGCCATACACAAGTCAACCTTTCTCTACGTTTCATTATTTAAAACATTATATTATTATTTTGAAACATAGTCCTTATGGAAAGCTTGTTCACTTAAGAATACATGTCAAAGTTTGTAAAGGTGTTGTTGTAAGGTACCATTTTATAAATCAACTTACTTAAATGACACGTAACACAATATAATATTACGAGCAAAGGTTTGGAGTATAGAATCATTCCTTAAAGATATCCAATAATTTATAAAAAGAAATCATGAGGCTCACCATGATGCCAATACAAGACAGGGTACAAAGTCTAACAATATTTAGAATTAAAACCCAAGACAAGAAAACATGGGCCATAGCCCTATGAGGAAGCCCAAACAATAGAATCCAGCCCAGATGGCTATGTAGCGGAACCTCCATCACCCTGTTGACCACTGGTGTTTCTCACATCTGCTCACATCAATAGATTGATGATCATCGCAAGAAGAGAACATCACACAAGCAAGACATACAACAAACAAATAACAGGGTAAGCTAGAGTAAAACAATTTATCATACAGTACAATATAATTCACAGTCCAAGATGTATATACCAACCATACATGTTATGACTTTTCAACCAATACACTAAGATTCAGACTCGACTCATTCGGATACATATAATCTAGTCGTATTCAACGGATGCTTGCACTTGTGGTGGTTTCCTTTGCTCACCCCTGAGCTAAGTGTTACAATGTTTCAATCCCCCACGCACAAGGTTAGCCCTTAATGAGTTTCAGGCCTCCTGCTACTCTCACCACAAGAATCAATCCACTCTATATGAGACTAACTAACCCCTTAGAGCGTCAGAATGCAACCTTACCTTGAATCCTTACTAAATTATATAGATGGGGCACCACCATGAACTCCCACTAACAAGGGTCATGGAATTACGTCCCGACCACTGAAGCACCACCATGAGGTCTCACCTAGAGGCTCATGGATTTATGTCCTGACTACATACCAACCATATTCAAACAACCAAGCGATATTTATCATGCATAGGAACCTCATGCCAATCTCTATAACCAATCCTCATTCTCATCACATGTGGAGTCCATCCCAACTCATCCTTCCCAATCCATGAATATAGAATTTCATCTCATACCAATACCATGCCACTTTAATACCAACCATTTCATTTAAATCACATGCCAAGATCATACCAAACCCATTATTCACAACCCATGAACCACATCGTTCATGCATAATTATTCATCTCATACTTTTAACATAACAATTAAATTCAGCAAGTGCCAACCATCCAAGAACAGAGAAACAACCAAAATAGTCAAGCATTCTCGCCCAGCTCCTCACTCAGGCTGAAGGTTCTCGCTCAGGCGAGCTCCCTTTGCCTAGGCGAGAGCTCGAGCAGGTGGAACAGTGGCTCACGTGTTCCCTCGCTTGGGTGAGACCTCCTTGCCTGAGCGAGATAGACTCTCACTCAAGACAGGAGCTCGTCGCCTAAGCAACAGCTCGCGCAACCAACATGAGCGAGTTGCTGCAAATCTCGCCTAGGCAAGATACACTCGCTTGGGCGAGAAAACCAGAACCCTCCACTGTTTCACGCGGGCCAAGATACAGATTCACTCAGAACAAACACAGATCATACATTCATCTCATTCCAACATCATTTAATCACCACAGGCACGAAATAGAATTAAAAAACCAATAATGGACATTAAAACTTAAAACAGTAAGGGCTCTAGCTTCCCTTACCTGAAAAGGGGCTAATATTAGACTTCGACCCTTAAGCTAATGCACCTAGTAGCTCCCGGGGCAGATTCATGAACTGAAACAGCGACATAGAAAGAATGACAGGGTTACTATTGTGAACCCTAACAGAGACCACGAAAACTAACTCAAAATGGAAGGAGTACGGTACAAGAACCAACTTACTTGAGACGAGGTGAACTTTTGAGCTAGCACGAACAGGTGGAGACCAAACCCTAGCAAAGAAGCATTACTTGTTCTAAGAGAAAGGAGGTTGTTTCTGAAAAGTGAGAAGAATGAAAGTGTTTCAGCTGGTTTAGGTGTTTTGGTTCCTTAAGGGCCAACTTTAGGCCCAACACTTTTGGGCAGTCCTTTAAAAATAAAGACAGAAAAGTAAGCGGGCCTTACATTTTAATATGTGAGTATTTTATAAAAATATTTTCAATGATTACTTTTGAAATTTTTTCTTTTATAAACAACGTGTGATCTTTAAGTTGAACAATAATTTTATAAACATATTCTGGAATATTAATTAGCAATTATTTTTTTCATATGTGAATTGAAAGCTTTTTGTATGGTCATGCTAAATGTTAATGATTAAATTTTTCGTAACTGATCACATTAAATAAAGATATATTTAACTATATTTTGTTTGAACAATTAACTATTGTATTCTTTAAGTAAAACACCGAGTGTACAATCAGAAGGATGTGAACCCCTACAAACATTGATAATTATTATTTATAAGAAATTTCTTAAAATTTAATTCATGTAGGTAACTTTATTTCAATAAATATTACGATTGTTATATATATATATATATATATATATATATATATATATATATATATATATATATATATATATATTAAGTTATGACATGTGAATCACTAACTTGGATATTGTAGATATATTTAAAATTTATTTATCAGGTTTAAATCAATTAAAACTAGCTGACCACTCAGCAAAATGTAAGACCGGTTTACAGCTCGACAAAAATGTAAGACCGACTCACAATTTGGTAAAATGTAAGACTTGCTCATATCTCAGAAAAATGTAAGATCGGCTCACAGCTTGGGAAAATGTAAGACTTCATAACTCCGCAAAATGTAAGATTGGTCGTTTTAGCGCCGATCTCAAGGTAAGACTGATCTCTTCAGCACCTATTACTACAAAACTGATCTCTTCAGTTGAGGAAAAGAGTCGAATACACCTAAATCGATCAAGCAATGAATGGATAACGTAATGACTTATGAAGAGAGCAAGGACTCGGAATGAAGGTTCACTAGTGCAGTAAGGGCTTTTGGTGCCGGTTGTTTTTGATATTCTACCCCAGTTCCAGAATCGAGACATATTATTTTTTGGCCTCGGGTGTCAACCAAAGCCATAGCGGGTACTTTTTTGCCTCGTTCTCTGAGGACCCGAAGCCATAGGGGTACTTCGCTCGCACCACCATTAGCACTGCTGCGCTCGTCCTCACCACCGAGATCGTCGGCAAACGCTGGCGCGGCCAGACCTTCACCAGCACTGAACGAGCAACCCACCGCGATGCTCAGACCCATGCTACCATGACACGGTCTGAATGCGACAATGACAAACCACCATGAACCAGTAGAGCCAAGAGATCTAGAGATCCAGCACCTCCACCGCCGTTCGAAGCAGAACTTCAAGCCACTGTTGCGGGCAACCCTACCACTGTGCCGCCATCACCACCGCAGACAAAGGAAGAGAGTGACCACAAAATCATGCCTTTGCCATGAGCCGCGAGCACGCCTCCTTCGCCAATGACGAACCAAACACCACCGCACGAGAAAACAAAGACGAGAATGCCTCCACCGCGTGCAAAGTGTTCGCTCAGGAACGAAGGTGCACAGTGCGAAGTCACGAATTTGGGAACCTAAATAGGGCATATGGCCTCGGTTCAATTAATAATCGAGGCCTAAAGTCCCTTTATGGCCTCGGTCAATAAAGACTCAAAGCCAAATGTGACAGCGCTGGTGACATTTTTGGAATTGGGGTTACTGGCTCACTTATAGGTCTCGGTTTATTTTTAACCGAGGCCAAAAACCTCTTCATATTGCCTCGGTCCAGAAACACCCGAAGCCAAAAGTGCTGACGCTGATGGCATTTTTGAAATTTTGGTTACTGGACTGCCTTATAGGCTTCGGTTCTTTTGCAACCGAGGCCTAAAACCTCTTACTGCACTAGTTTTGCACACACCAGAGGCAATATAGTTGGACAAAATTGCAAAAATGCCACCGCCTCCTTATAGGCTTCGGTTCCGCTATAACCGAGGCCTATAAGGCAAAGTAAAATGTCAAATCTGCACTAGTGGTTAGTCATAACAAAACTCTGACTTTGTTATTTTTGAGAAAGTTTTAGACTGAGGGCTCAGATTCAAGTTGAGGCAAGCCATAGGTAAGACCTGAGAAGATTAAGTAAAAAAATAAACATTTATTTAATAATTATGAGAGAAGGAATCTATAAAGTAATTAATGCGGAGAATTATGACAAAGGAGCAATGGTAGCCTAAGTGGTTAGACATGTTTAGTGCATTTAAGGGGGACTTGGGTTCAAGTTTTACATATACCATTAATGTTATGTTTTAGTTATTTAATTTATTGTAGGCGCATATATGAACATGTGGCATGATGTTATGAGTATATGTGTGCATGATATATCAAGAACCATTTATAGGCTAATGGTTGTGCATATACTTGATAACTGGGTGGATGTGAGTTTGAACCTTGGCTAGTGCAAAATAGATCTTTTTACGCTTGGATTATTTTTGGCTACATTAGTAAGTGATCAAGAAACCCTAGCCGTCTCTAAAAGAGCTAGAAAGGTAAGGATCATGGCAATTGATGAGCTGAAAACCACCAATTAATTGCACTTGAATACATTTAAATCATTGTTTTGGTTTTTGGACATTAACCTACTAATTACTAGGTGAAAGCTTAATCAGTGAGTAAATGTGGTGTATGACAGGAGGTATTTTCGTGTGGCTACCCAAGAAGATTTTCTAGAACACCAAAACTAAACCAAATGAAAGTGTTTGAGGGGAAAAAGTGCACTAAAGTATAGGAGAAAATACCTAAGACAATTTTAGGCCAAGAAGGGATGTTAGGAGCACAATTGGAGTGGGAAATCCAGGTTAGGGGAGCTGTAATTTCCTATTTTAATGATATTATATGCAATTATGTTATATATTGATGCATGAAAGCTTTCTCTTGAATCAAATTCTTGTATCGTTTAATTTCTTGATGTTTGTCGTAGGTGATTTTAGAGAGTATGTGTGTGCTTGTGGTTTCTGTTGTATTGAGTTCTCTTTGTGACTCAATCATTGCTATGATTATCATAATTCTTCTTTTTTGGCTTTTGTGACCCAATCATTGCTATGATTATCATGTTTCTTCTTTTTGTATGTTTAGAATTTTTCTTCTAAATACAACACACTTAATATTATTCTTATTATTAATTTTATTCTATTTTACCATTATTATTATTATTTTGATTATTATTATTAATTTCATTTCATTTCATTTTATAATTATATTTATTAGTATTATTATTTTATTTTATTTTACTATTATTTTATTATATTGTTTTTATTATCATTATCATTATTTTATTATTATTGTTTTATTTTATTATTATTATTTTATTTTATTATTATTATTTTATTTTATTATTATTATTTTATTTTATCAATAATTTTGTTTTATTATTATTACTTCATTTTATTTTATGATTATCTTCATTTTCATTATTATTTTTATTTTTAAAATTTTGTTTTGTTATTAATATTATTATTATTATATTATTATTATTATTATTACTATGACATCCCATTAAAATAGAATGAATCTACTCAATAAAGCATCATAAAATTATAATAATAAGAAGCACACGAGATGAACAGAACACGTGAGGATTTACCATTACAGTTATCCAGAAAGTACTTAAAAGGTATTGAGGCACAACAACAAATGCCTCTAACAAAACATAAACTAAGGGAGTTCTATCAGTTTTACAAAAGCAATGCTCCCCGAGCAAGGAAATACAGAAGGCTCTAGGGCCATAGGACTGCTCTTAAGAGCCATATACACAAACCCACTAAGTTGTACCACTGCCACCATCAGGCTTGTTTCCAGGATTTCCCCCATCTGCTCCCACCAATAAGGTGATCATTGCAAAAGAGAACACAGGACAAGAACATACACAAAATGAAAGGGTAAGCTAGTGAAAATAAATTTAACATATTATAGCAAACAAATACTTAAAACAGTCCTCACGCATGCAGCAAAGTAAGCACCAATTCATGTTATAGCAAACAAGCAAGACAGTGTGACTCAATTATCCGAATACATATACTAAGATCGGATTCACTAGACGCTTGCACTTGTGGTGGCCTCTAGTGCTCTGTAGAGCCATTGCCAATGGGTTTCACCCTACCACACACAAGGTTAGCCTTTAAGTGTCTAAGGCCATTATCCTACCGGAGACTAGGGCCTCCCGCTACTCTCATCACTTGGGTCAGTTTGCTCTATATGAGACTCATTGACCCTTTAGAGTTTTGGGATGCGATCCTTACTTGAATCCTTATCTTAATATATACACTACACACCACCATGAGGTCTCCCCACGAGACTCATGGAATTACGCCTATCTCACAATCAGAATCATGTTTCTCATACCATTCTCACCACTTATTATCTCAACATCCAATTCTCATGCAAGTTCTCAACCAACCAAGCAAAAATCCATGTGTTACTCATGCTAACATACCCATCACAGTTCACAGAACCAAGTAATACATGTTTTGTCATAGACTTTAAGCTTTAAAGGGAATAGTTCAAACAATAATCACCCATGCGCCAATTCTCGCTCGAGCAAGGAATCCTCGCCTAGTCGAGAGAAGTTGTCCCGCTCAGGTGACAGACTCTCGCTTAGGCGAGCCTACAACAGAGGGTCCTAGAAGATTTCGCGAGCTCTCGCTTAGGCGAGGCTGTCTCGCCTGAGCGAGCTGGCCTATCGCTTAAAGACGTAGTCCCTCGTCTGGGCGAGTGCTCGAGGTAGAACCTTGGGCGAGACCCTGGTATTCTCGCCTAGGCAAGACAAGCTTGCTTGGGCGAGAATATCAGTTCTCCCCCACTATTCCGGGCATGCAACATCAGAAACACTCCAACAATTAACACAGTTCAGTCCCATACACCCACAAATAGTCTTCTAATCAATTTCATGCATAAAACAGCAATGGAACAAGCAACAGACTCAAAAGAAGCAAACAGAAGAAAAAACCTAGCTTCCCTTCCTTGCTTAGGTGCTATCAAATGCAACAGACCCGCAAATAAAAGTACCACAACTCCAAGAACTACAATAGAGAGCTGAAACATGAAGACCCGGACAAAACAGGGTTAGGAGATTGAACCCTAACTTGACCAACGTGCTCAAATAGTGAAAAAGGAGAAGAAACTACCCAGAAACTCTAAGGCTCAACTCAACTGCACAGTTACTATTATTCTCATTTTATTTTATTTTATAATTATCTTTATTATTATTATTATTATTTTATTTTATTTAATTTATTATTATTATTATTATTATTATTATTATCATTATTTTGTTTTATTGATGATTTTATTATCAATATTATTGTTTTATTATTATTGCTTTATTTTATCATTATTATTATTTTATTTTATTAACATTATTGTTTTATTATTATTTTTATTATTATTGTTTCATTTTATTTTATTATTATTTTTATTTTTAAAATTTCGTTTTATTAGTATTATTAGTATTATAACAATAATTATTATTATTTATATTACTATTATTATTATTATTTTGTTATTATTTTATTATTATTATTTTTATTATTATTATTATTTTCTTTTTATTTTATTTTATAATTATTTTTATCGTTATTATTATTATTATTTTATTTATTTTATTTACTATTATTTTATTATTATTTTTATTATTATCAATGTTTTATTTTATTTATGATTTTATTATCATTATTATTTATTATTATAGCCTTATTTTTATTTTTATTATTTTATTATTATTGTTTTATCTTATTATTTTATCTTATTAGTATTATTGTTTCATTTCATTTTATTATTATTATTTTTATTTGTATTATTTCATTTTATTATTATTATTATTATTATTATTATTGTTATTGTTGTTGTTTTTTTTATTATTATCATTATTATTGTTTTATTGCCCGTGCGATATTTTAGGATAATGGTTTTGTATTCTTCCTCCTTTTGTATATTGTTTGGTTGTTCTAGAATGTGTTGGACTATGATCCAGTCATGTGATTATGACTGGATAAGCATATTTCATGTTATGGATTGTATGTATAGTGCTTGGGGTTCTTTGAAACTTGCTTCAAAGTGCCAAAAACCAGTAGTAATGACGTTATTCGTGTGGCGCCTGGCGGCTTGCCCTCGCTAGGCAATATCAACCTAAAACAGTGGCAGTGGTCCCTGTATGATCGAGGCGCCTGGCGGCAGTGTTGGTTCTGTCAGGCGGAAGAGGTGTAGCAGAAACTTTGGAGGGTGTGTGGCGCCTAGCGGCAGGCTTGGGGTCCGTCAGGCGGTGACGGTGCAACAGAACTCCTAGCGGTGACGCTTGGAGTGCCCATACCTGGATGACGCTTGGCACCTGGCGGTGTGAGATGCCTGCCAGGTGGTCTGGAACCAGGTTCCGCCTAGCGACGAGAGAGGCGCACGAAGGGTTTCTACACTTCTTTGGGTGATGGTCATGAGGCGATGCTTTGTTGGGGGCCTAGTTACGAGTGTAACCTTTATTGGGGTAACATGTGGCCACTCTAGGTTGTAGCCTAGTGGTTTAGGAAGTCTAATAGAGTGTGCGAGAACGTGGCTCGTACGACGAGGTTTCAGATGATTGCCCTCTTTAGTGTATCTGATAGACTTTTGGTAGTCTGGGAACAACTACGGACTTTTGTTCGTTTTGGGGAACTCCACTTGGTGTCGCGGTGTGAGGCCGTAGCAAATTTATTCCCGCTTGTGGACTATCAGGTGGTGGCCTGTAGTTGGAGGGGCAAGTAGACACTCGTGCAACAAAGATCGATCAATGTACTCATCAAAGGGTGTAGAATCAAGATGCGTCCAACATAAAGTTTGGAAGTGGAGGATTGAGGTTTGGGGCTAACACGGGTTATGGTTATGAAATACTTTAATTATGTCATGAGTAATTGTCCTTCTTGTATTTAAGCTCAGCCTATCTGTGTGTGTTTGACGATGATCATGTAACTTGTTACATGGGAGTAGATGTTGATGCAAGTGAGTGTGTGGATGCTTAGAGTCGGAGTGGGGACCAGCTATGGAAGTTTTTCTCTAGTTTTCTTCATGAACTATTTTGTAATGAATATTATGAACAATTAATCTTTGTAATAATTGAACGCCGTATGGATTTTATAATTGACGCATTGAAATAAAGTTTTAAATTTTCCAACGTTTTGGGAAAAAGGAATTATCATAAATGTGATTTTATACTTATATCCCTATTTTAATTATTTAAATTAGTAATATCCAGTCGGGATGTTACACCATACATAGGATTTATTCATTATTATTCTAAGGATGTTTTGTAATATTTATATATTGATGGCTCAAATAAGGTACACATACTTTATACTAATGCTATCTTTTTATCTTTGAAAAATTACAATGCTCGGATTATAACCAAGCCAAAACCTTCAAAGGCCTTGATAAAAGGTTATAATAAATTTAAACATTAGGATGATGACTAAGCATCTTAAGATTATTAACAATTTATGTACGTTCTAGAATGTTATTTTATCTAAGATAGGGCTCAATAAGTTGTAGGAGGACACCTGCTTGGAAAAAACATTCACTTGAGGTGGAACTCGGTTAAGTGTAGGACACCTACCTAAACAAAACATTTTACCTGAGCTAGGGCTCAATTGAGTTTAGGAGGACACCTACCTGAACAAAACATTTTATCCGAGCTAGGGCTTGGTCAAGTGTAAGAGGACATTTGTCTAAACCAAAACATTTTATCCAAGCTACGGTTGGTCAAGTGCAAAAGGACACTTGCCTGAACAAAACATGATATCCAAGCTACGATTTGGTGTAGGAGGACGCCTGCCTTAACAAAACATTTTATCCAAGCTAGCACGTGATCAAAGGGTAGAGGGATGCCTGCCTGAACAAAAAATTTTACAAAGCCAGGGCTTGGTGAAGAGTAGGAGGACATCTGTTAAAACAAAACATGTTTTATTCGAGTAAGGGCTTCATAGAGAGTCAGGGTAACATGGTTAATCAAAACGGTCTAATTAAGCTAGAGTTTCATAAAGAACGGGTAACATGGTTCGTAAACTAGAGCTTATTTATTTTTTGTTGACACGGTGTTTGGAACTTTGATTGTATGAAGCTTGATTTTGTTACTCTTACAAAGCCAAAAAGAACTAGTGTAATGACATACTTAAATCAATTAGGATGAGGTCACTTATCAAGATCAGTTATTAATGACGAAGCTCCATTCATGTAGGTATTTCATATGAAATAATTGTTAGCATAAGCAATCTTTGTGTAAGGATTTGATAAGGCAAATACATGTGGTTGATGAAGATTGATGAAGATCCATTTGATGATCATGTTTCTATTGTGTTAAATATGGAAATAAAATCTAGAATATGATGTTTACATGTTATACAATATTCGTAGGCTGTGTAACATAGGTTAGATGTCTTGTTAGTCTTAGTGTGTCCTTTTTAATCTGTTAAAATGAGTTTTAACAGGTTAAAAGACTTTTTGTATATAGTTTTTGGTATGAATGTAATCAATCAACTGATTTCACTTAAGTCAAGTGAAATCAACAAATTGTACGGACAAATCAACATGTTGAATTCATTTAAGATCAAACTATATAAGTTGTCTTTTAGAGAGTTGAGGTAAGATTTTGAGTTTTTAAATGCGTAAAACAATCATTCATCTTTGGAAAAAAGTCTCTCTCTCTCTCTCTATGAATCAAACAACTGCAAGTGTTTAATTGAGAATCTAGGTTGATCTTAGAGGCATTTTGGCTTGGTTGGAACTTGAAGAACTCGAGTTTGGTTGGCTAGGGGGAGAGCCACATTCAGGTTTTGTAGTTTTTGTGCCTCTGGTTGTGTTCCTAGTGTGATTCAAGTCGTGTAAGTGTGTTTCTTACAGTGGTGTAGTTGAGATTTTTGTGTGAGTAAAAAATCTTGATATTTCTATTGTTCAAAAGGGTAATCTTGGTGTGAGTTTTGTAATATTTTTTATAATAGTGGAAACCACAGTCAAGTTGTCCTGATAAATTGGATATAGCTCTGTGATTAAGTGTACTAGTATAAAAACAATTGTGCAAACCTTTTCCCTCATTTGTTCACTTTAAAATCTCAAGAAAATCAAGCAAATCAATCATTGTTGTGTTTGCATGTGTTTCTATGTTATCTGGTAGTGTAATCTTGTTAAAAATATTCATTGGAACGAATCTTGTGTAAGAAAACATGCTCTTTAGGTGAGATTCGTGAATTCCGCATTTTGCATAATTTCCCAATATTTTAGCCGATTTTTTTCAAATTTTAATATGTTGATTCATTACGTATAAACAGATTAACCTATTGTTTTTAGTTTTAATCAGTTGAAAGTGTATTGTCGTACAACTTTTGCATTCTGATTTTTTGGTCTAATTGATTCAAAGAAAAGGGCTTAAACTAGCATTTCATTACTAACAATAATTGTTTGATTGATTTCATTATTGAGGGCTCATCTTTAAGACGAGTTCTTGTATACGCAAGATTTATCAAAAATAATTGTTTGATTGTATTCAGTACTGAGTGCTCGTCCTTAAGATGAATTTGTGTATACACACAGGCTTTAATAGAAATAATTGTTTGATTGTTTACAGTGTTGAGTGCTCATCTTTAAGATGAGGCCCTGAATGTATCATATTGTAATAGCTCCATTTTTTCTTTCAAGCACTAGAGGCTCACCTCGCCTCTAATACGAGGTTCGACTAAGTATTCTATGTTGAAATAAGTTTGTTTATGGAATATAGAGTCTTAAAGACAAAACTCCATAAATGTATTTGCTTATGTACTAAATAGAACAATTGTCTAAACTTTTGAAGGTTTTTCCTTTTAATTAGGCCTTAACCTTTCACCAGCAAAATTCAGATTGAAATATAAAGGTATGACAGAACACTCTATTAAAGTTATATAAAAATGAAAAAATTATCTAAGCATCTTTGCAATAATAAAAAACCAAAATGATATGTACCTGGAATGGAAGATCAAAAAACGAAGACATGGAAGGAATATGTTAGAGAAAAGAAAGAGGAAGACAAAGGCACAAATAGTTTCAAGAGAATAAATGGTTCTAGGAAGCAGAAATAGTTTAAGGGAGTTTTTGTGAAATTGTGTCGTGAAAAGACTTGGGTAAATCTCATCCATTAAAATGTTGTTTTAAAAGAAAGAAACGTTCTCGTTTTCATTCCGAAAAAATAGAAACTCAAAAGGTTGGAGGGCTACGTACCATCTGGGTTGATCTGTAACGACAGGTCGAGCAAGCATTAACTAAAGAAAATATCTCCAAATGGTCGAGCTAAGAAAGAATGAAGCGAATTAGAAAAGGAAATCTCCAAAGGGCCAAGCTAGCTAAGAAAGAATTAAGTGAATTAAAGGATCGAGCTACCTATAAAAGAATGAAGTGAATTAGAGAAGCATATATCCAAAGGGTCGAGCTATAAAAGAATGAGTTAGACAAGAGTAGTGGATTGATTTGATTATTTGAGATATTTTATTTTTGTAACCCATATTCAATAGTTATTAGAAATTGATATTTGGGGAAGTTACTATTTTTGAAAGTAATTATTATTTTCTAACAGTTATTATCTTAGAAGATATTTTAAAGAGATAATCTCATAGATATCTTTAAATTTGTAACTGGTTTGACTATAAATAAGGCTTTAACTCCCACGACTAAGGGATGTGAGGATTTTCGCCTGAGTCAAGAGAGTTCCCCTTATTTTATTTTTGGTAAGGTCTATAGCTTTTTACTAGAACACATGGTACTATGGACACATTTATACAATATTGATATTTGACTCTTACTTTCTTTTACATTTTATTAACTTGTGTGGCAACCTTCGTGGTCCTATTTTTTGCATTTTGGAGTTCTTTGTTAGGTGTGTGTGAGAGAGTGGAATAGTAGGAGACGCAACGCGCGTGCCTCATTTGAAAAGAAACTTCTCTCACTCTTGCTTCTTTCGTTCTCTTTTATTTCTCCCAAACACTCGATTGTCCTCGCTTCTCTTCTCTAAATCCCATTTCTATTTAGTTCTTTCATTTTGCGGGCCTTATTTGGTGCTCTAAAAAAATTGAGTTTTGTTTTCTTCTCCTTATAAATTTTCCCTTGGGTCTGTCGTTTTGTTGTTTGTCTTCCTTTTTTTGTGTGGTTCCCTTGTTGAAGTCAAATTGGGTTTAGGTTTTGGGTGTTGGTGGTGGTTCTGTTCAGTTGGTGGCACATTGCCAGGGAGGTTTTGAGTTTCACATTATGAGGGAGAAAAAACCTAGACTCATTGGATTATTATGTTATGCAGATTTAACATTATGCTAACTTGCTACAATGTAAAAATTATTACTTTCACTTGATTAAGAGACAAAAGACAGATAAAAATAAATCACAACAAGAATAAAGAAAAATCATCGAACATCAGAATTCAATTAAGAAATTACACCAAAAACAACCCCAAATGCTTAAGTTTGTTGTAGATAACATACTTAAATTTTTAAGTCTATTGTTGCAAGATCGGGAAAAATTAAATAAATATTTATTTACTAGATTAGAAGCATATATAAAATAATTAGTTTGTTAAGTTATAAGAGGAGCAATGGTAGCTCAAGTGGTTAGGAACACTTGGTGTGTTGAGAGGTCTTGGGTTTGAATCGTGTGTATGTCATTAGTGTGCTACTTTAATTATATAATTTTAGTTTGCATATATGCTTGATAGTGTGATGGGTTATTATATTTGTTTATGTGTGTGAAATGTTATGAATGTGATGACTTATTGGTTGTGCATATGCTTGGTAATTTTATGGATGAGAGTCCGAACTTTGGCTAGTGTAAATAGTTCTTCTTTTTAATGCTTTCTTATTTTTGCAACATTGGTGGATGGTCCAAGAATCCTAGCCATCTTCAAAGAAGTTAGAGGGGTAGAGGTTATGAAGGTTGTTTAGTAGAAACTCCATGTAAATGCCAATTGATGGCAACTAAATTGTATTTTCGTTTTTTTATTTTGTTATTTTAGTTTTAAGGCTGAAAAAAAAGGGAAGGGGTGAATTAGTAAGGGAAAAAAGGGCAAGTATTTGTTTGGCTGCTAGGGATTTTTGAGAGCACCAATTTGTGACCTAAGGAGAGCTAGAAGGTTAGGAAGGGTTCTCTTGTTAAAGGCAAAGGCTATGGAAATTTCTGAGCAAGAAGGATACTAGGAGTCTGTTTGGAAAGGGAATTCCAGATAAGGGGAACTGTAGTGCATGTTCTATTTTTCTACATTCTGTGTTTTTAGTGTGTGCTTGAACATGGGTGCCCTATTTCCATTTGTTTCTGTGTTGAGTCGCGTTTTTGGGTTTCTGCCCAGAAACCGCCAAGCGATGTTCTTGGGCTGCAAGGCAACACATGAAGCATGGTGATTATTTCTAGGTTTTGCCCATAAATCGCCAGGTGCTTCTTGGGCCACCAGGCGGCACGTGGGGAATTGGGTGATTTTTCTACATTTAGTTGGTGTTGTGGAAATGTTGGATTACTCTAAGTTTTTCTTTCACTCTTATTGTGTGTTCATTGCTATAAAGTGTTGGAAATGTCGTTGTTGTGGTGATTCGTTGAATGAATGGGCATGAGGGTTTAAATTTGGGCTTGGGGAGGTATTGAAAACTTGATGATGATGATGTTTAAATGTTCAGGTTTGAAAAGGTTGTGATACTATGTTTGTTTGAATTTAATTAAGCATGTTTGGATGTTGGAAGCATGATTGATTGATTTTTTGTGAAATTGGTTGAGTGAGTCGTGCCTCTAGGTTTTTGGGTTTTTCGCTAGTGATGAAGAGATTTTGGATTCTGCACATAAATCTTGATGCATCGCCTAGTGGCAAGTATGCACCGCCAAGATACGCCCTATACGCAACAATGTGTTGTGTTTTGTGTAGGTTGGCACAAATTGGGTTGCTTTGTGAATGTTTAAATTATGAATGTACATGATATTGATGTAATAAGGACGAAATGCTACTTTTTTGTAGTTTAGTGTATAAATGAAATTGGGTATGTAAGTTAAACTTGGATTGGTAAAAGGAACTATTGTAGGTACTGTGTTGGCTGGGCTATGATTTTGAATGGTTTGTAATAAGTCTTGCTGATTGTGTCTTTGTGGATTTTCAGCCTCTTGTCGCCATCCAAAATTGTGGTGGAAGTTAAAATTCTTTAAGAAATTCTCGAGCCATTCATAGAACTAGTTCCAATATGTTGAATTCAAATGAGGGAACAACAAAAGAATCCACCATTCTTGAACAAATACCAGCTCATAGCAGTTCATAGTTTTGGAACCAACATGGATTTTCACTCATATTTTTCAATCTACTTTATACTAAATGCATTCCTCAACTTAAGTATCTTACACTCCAAACAACCTTGCAAGGTTTCACTTGATTTTGTATCTCATTGCCAAGCACTGTCTACACACAATAGGCATGGATCACTAAGGTATTTCTTGAGCTTGTAACTTGGCTAGGCTATGAAGGAACTTTCTTTTAAAAGACAAGCAAGACTCAATGAGGAAAAGAGTTAAAACAGCATGTACATATCATAAGTCATTCAACTTTACTCAACTTAGCTTTATTCTACTTCCCTATTTTTATGCATTTCAATTCTGATGCAATTTTTTATCTTTTTTGTTTATGTTCACTTATATGTTTTGCACCATATTCATTTTTCTCAGTCCTTTAGAGTGCATTTTTCTTTTCCTTGGGCAATTCTTCAATTAGCCTTCATCCTTGCCTTTTTATTCCAACACATATCTTGTTTTTATCCTCTTATCAATGAGAAAAGGTGAGATATTTACTTTTGTGGGCTAAGGTGTGTATTGTGAGGCTAAGGTTCAAAAAGGATATTGAAATTCAATTCAAGGTAGGCTATTGGGCTCTAGGTATGAATATACAACAAATAACATGCCTTGATCCTTTCCATGCTTTTTCATGTGTTTGATAATTTCTAGAGAATTGAAAAAAAAAACTAGTGGCAGCTCCTCAAAGTGCTTTCACTCAGCTCTCAATTTAGTGTTTGGCTACTTTTCTCACTAGTTAGGTGCACTCATCCATGTTGATTTTTCAACTATGACCCCACTAGCATTGTTGGTTTGTCATCTAAGAATTAGGATTCTCAAAGTTTTTCCTACTCTTGGATATCTAAAGTTTGATTTTTTTTCCTACTTCTTGTTCAAACCAAAAGTCAAGAAAAGTTTTGTATGCATTTCCAAAAGATATTAGCTACCCAAAATGTCCATGTCTATACTTATAAAATAATTAAAAGCAAAAACAAAAATTAAAAACAAAAATTAAAGACAATAATTAAAGCATGAAAAAATTAAAAAGGAATATAGAGGCATCATCATTGATCTCTGTTATGGCTTTAGTTCTTTGACTACTTACCCAGCTTCAGTACTGGCAAGTTGATGGCCAAGTTCAATACTAGCAAATTAAGGAATTGATTGCCAGCTTCAGTACTGGAAAATTATGCTTATGGTTCAAATCCTTTACACTTTTGGCCAACTTCAGTACTAACTAGTTATGTCTTTAGAGTGCTAGCCAACGATTCAAAGCCTTTTAGTTCAATTCCCTTTCTTGATCAACATCCATATGTGAGCTCAAAAGTCTTCATGGTCTTTTCTTGTAATAAATGTGAAAAATAAATACAACTTTAGGTTCTACTCTTCTTGCTATAGATGAAATGACAAATCTAGAAAAAGTTTTGGGTCTTAGGTTGATAGAGGTCGTATCCCACCAAATTAAAACAGATAAAATGCAGTATATGAAAGTGAACCAAGTCGTCTCCCAACGACCAATATTTTCATTCAAAGCTTCAATTTCCAGATGAACACAACAATAACACAAAGGGTGGAGGGTTTGATAGATTCACACAAAATTGCTAAATTCTAATAAAAACAGCGAAACTTAATTAAACACATAATTCAAAATGTACTGATTCCTTGATTCCACTGAAAATCCACCAATCACAGGTTACTAAATCAATTATCTTATCCAATTTACTCTCATGAAATCTGAATTAATCAACTATGCGAAAATTAACACAGCTTCATTATGCCATTAAGCATAGCACACATCCTTTTTTCAATTTCACACACACACACACACATACATATTAAGCAACTGTGGCAGAACCCGAACTCAATAAGCATGACAAGGGTTCTGAAATTGTGGAAAACATGAACCCATGATTAAGCATCACAAACTCCATTTCATTCAAAGCTACAAAATTGAATAGAATGAAGAGAAAATAGGAATTAGAGTGCACTACAAAACATCAACCTCATGGTTTCAATTCAGTTTCTTCAAGGAACCAATACGAAAAACTTAGCTAGACATGGAAAATGGAACAATCAACCACTTCGAATATGAAACAGAACATAAAACTCAAAAACCCTAAGCTATGAATTCTGAAAACCCAAATTAAGAGCAAAAAGAGATATTTCAAAGCTTCAATGGAATGTAAAACGATGTTGTGATATATAAACACGAAAACCCCATTAATGGGTGCTGTTCCAAGTCTATAAAACTCACAAAACGAGCTGCCCAAGCTAGAAAAAGAATTCAAAACGTAAAACACTCAATGGGTGCTGTCAAATGTGTGTAAAAACGGTAAAAACTAGCCAAAAACGTGAAAAACCACAAGGGGCACCTCCATGGAACCTTGGAGAACGAAAATGGTGGTTGGAGAGAATGTAGAAGATGAAGTTGCGGCTGGGTGCCTAGAAGGAGACCTAATTCTAGTGGTCACATCCACTCTGCCACTCATATTTACAAAATTGCCACTCTGCCACTCAAAATTACAAAAATGCCACTCCTAGGCCTCTAATGTTGGCCCATTCACTCTGCTAACGTGGAAATGACATGGAAATGATGTGGAAATGATGTGACAACTCTATTCAACTAAATATTGATGTCCAAGCTCCAACGTTGCTTCACCCAAATACCTAAAAATAATTAAAAACAAAAATTAGGCTAAATAATGTGAAATTAGTCCAAATTCGGAACAGTGTCCAATAAAGCCCAACAAATGAAAAACACTCTAAAGATGAACAATTAAGCACTGATCAACTGTCTAATGGGTACACAAAGACTAATGGAATGGAAGAAAATAATGACTCATCATAGGTGCATGGCAAAATCTCTTTAAAGCACAAGGCTCAAACTCCACAAGATCCTTTAATGATGATTCTACCATCTCCTCTATTTCTTTTATCTATCATCAAACTTATTGAAAAAGAGCCTTGTACTCGCTTACGCTTTTTAAATTCTTCAAAGATCAAATTTTCTGCAAAACCATTCACAAAAAGGTAGAAGTTCAAAATTTCCTACAAATTTTCTACTTTACATCAAGATTAAGGCTTATCTGGTCTAGTCTCTATTGGTTTTAGTAGTTATTATGATTCTCTCCAACTTTCATTCAATCTTTTCCTTTATGTTCAATGCTCAAAGTTGGACTAAAAACCATAACACCTGATTTCACACGCTAAAAATTTCGAAACACAAAATAAAAAATCAGAATTAGCATTTTTGCAACCTGTCTGGTTTTTTCGAAGTTGCATCTTCCATAGACCTCTAAAAATTATGTTTTTATACTCAAATCAAAGATCATTGAATCAAGAATGCATAAAAAAAATCAGCTCAATTGGGTCACTATACACAAAAGTTATGCATCAAACAAGCAACAAAGGTCAAAGTTGTCCTCTATAGTTTGTTTGAGAATTTTGAAAATTAATTGCACCTTCCACAGACCTCCAAAAATTATGATCTTATATTCAAATTAAATATAATTGAATAAAGAATGCATAGAGAAAAGAATCAACTCAATTTGATAATTGTGGTGACAGTTATGCACCAAACAAGCAACAAAGGTCAAACTTGCCAGATTTCATATTAACACCAAATAGTAGATTTTATGCAGAAAATTTTCCCTTCATTCTGCAGAATTTTCAGCATAAGTGTTCTACATAATTTTAGAGAACTGATGATTCTCTATTCTCCTCTGTGAGATCTCTTTTGACTAGCACAAAACACAGAATTCCAAACAAGAAAGTGAAATATGTATCTCTTACATTTACATCTTGTTTGAGAAATCAAAAAATTAAAATTAAGACTTTACAAAATGCAAAACTCAAGCTATACAGATATGATATTTATAAGGTATCTACATATTCACAAAAAGAATGGTTAGAGCTACCAAAAACTTAAACTAAATCCCTGGCAACGGCGCAATTAACTTAATGACTTTTTCTAAACAACCATTTCCCAACAATATCAACAAGTGTCATATCCACATTGAGTTAGCAAGTATATTGGGAGTTTGCTTTTTGGATTTTTGGATTTTGGTAAAGAGTGCAAGTAAATATAGATAGTAGTAATTAGATTGAGTGAAGTAAGGGTTATCAATTGATTTCATCTTATCTTCTTCTACTACACCACTGCCATCTTGTTTACTATTCAAATCATTCAATGTCATGGGAGTACTCTTTCTACGTAGATCTAGGTTCATCCTTGAATCACTAGAACCTAAGGACTTCAAACCCAGTGTGATTCTTCAACTCCTGGTAGAATGAATCCTTACTTTAATGTGCAAGACTCATTGAATGAATCCTTGCCATGTGCAGGACTCTTTAATCAAGCATCCCCTCTAGCATCCAACGAAGAATCTAGTACAAGTATGAAGGTTTGATTGGACCACAGTTTGAGACTAGTTTCCCAACTCAATCCAAACTAGTTAAATAGATTAGTCATGAAGTCATCATTAAACATAAATGAAACCACAAACAATTGAATGAAAGCAAAAATAAATACCCAAGAAGTAGTGCATACTTGATATTTTCTTTTATAACAAATGTAGCAAGCGAATGTAAAGATACTTAACACATGCCTAACATTAATGCTTTGAGTCATAAAACTAAACATAATTGTAGATTCAAGCATAAATAATCATTCAATTTATACTAATGTTCTCTTGTTGGAGACCCGCTAATACACAAACATAAAGATAATGATGTTAATGATATTATAACATTAATGATAATTGAAATATGCATCAACATAGAATCACTTACTACTTTTTGGTATATAAATAAAACTAGTGATGCATACAAAATTATCTACTATCATGCTAATTAATTATAAGAATAATTAATCAACCTTTGGACGATCCTGAAAGGCTTTATACACTAGTGCAAATTTGCCTTTTTACATCACCTTATAAGTCTCGGTTATTGAGGAACCGAAGCCTATAAGGACGTGGTGGTATTTTTTAAATTTTTCGATTGTTTCTGCCTCGGGTCACCAACCAATTGAAGCCTATAAAGGCTTTTATGCTTCATTTATCACACAACCAATGCCTATAACACGTCAAAGTTCCCCAATTTTTCAAAATTGCCACTAACAACAGACCCTTTGGCCTCAGGTGGAATAGAACTGAGGCCTATTCCACTTTATGCCTTGGTTATTAATTGAACCGAAGCCATATATCCTATTTAGGGTCCTAATTCCGTGAACGCGACATTGTTCATCTTCGTCCCAAACTCGTGAACGTTGTTCCTCTTTGCGCGAATCACCACCATTGCCATCGTCGTGAACTCGACCGCACTCTGTCGCCGATTGTGCCATCGTCCACCAAACTAATGTCACTGGTTGTTGCTCCACCACCGAACAGCACGCGAACAGGCACCCCGATCGCGAACTCCACCACACTCTGTCGCACCACTACGTCACCGTCCACCACAGCCACCATTGTGCTTCGACAAATGTTGTCATTGCTCCGTGCCATTGCTCCGACGAGTCTGTTGCGCCTCCTTCCCCATTTCCAGCCATCGTCGCGCCGCCAATTCTCCCGAGGGTAAGTTGAAAACGCGTTCCCTTCTATTTTTTTCGTTTTGTATATTTTTTTTACATTAGGGTTATTGTTTTGCATTTTAATGAGGTTTTTGGTTGATTTTTGTGTTGTTCTTTTCGCTATGTTTACCATCTTTTATTTATTTTATTATCTCTTGTAGCTCTTGAAAACGTAAGTATCGTGGGTGTGCAACATCTTCCATTGTCATTCCATTTTCATGCTTCCAAGTTCCTAATTCTATATTTTCTAAGATTTTGTAGTTCGTTATGTATTAGTAATATGTTATATATATGTGGTTTATTATTTGCTTAAATATCTGTTTGATTTTCTTATATAGTGTGAGTTAGCTTTAGTTTCCCGTTTGAGATTCAATACGAAAATTATGTATTGTCCTCGAGTTTTCATTTTGAAGAAGCTACATTTGTTTTAAATTAATATAAGGGGATACAATACTAATAATTAAAATGTATTGAATCTTGAATTGTCCGATTGGACAGTTTAAGAAGATTAATCATTTTCTAGTAGTTTATTAGTGCATATATATTTTAAAATACATATCTTAAAATTCATGAGTATTTGTCAATTGTGTTTTGTATTGATCTTCGGGTGCATATTTGATTGTGGTTGGTAATCAATTTGATTTCGTGTATCCTAAAGGCCAATGCGAAATGCTGGCAAAATTTCGTGAAATTTAAGATATGTATTTTAAAAGTAATATGTACCAATAAAATAAAGAAAGTGAATCTTCTTGAATGGGATAGGATCACACCTTGATTATGACGTGAGCATTGATTCAAAGATTACTGAAATTGTTCACGCAATTTCAGTATATATACGTATGGATCGAGATTAGATTAATTTACCATGTCTCAATGCTAAGCATGAGAATGAAGGAGAAGATGGAGGACATTATACAAGATGTTGACACAAAAGCTTTTGCACAAGTGCATGTGTATGAGACGATGTCTGCTGATGCGGAAACTCCATTGTATGTCGGTTCAACTAAGTTCACGCGGTTGTCAGCGGTTTTAAGACTTATAAATTTTAAAGCGACCAATGAGTGGACGAATAAAAGTTTCACAGAATTGCTCATGCTTTTGAATGAAATGCTTCCCGAGGATAATATTCTACCCACTCGAAACTATGACGCCAAGAAAATTCTTTGTCCAATGGGTATATAGTATAAAAGGATACATGTGTGTCCTAATGATTGCATATTATATAGAAAAGAATTTGAAGATTTAAAAAATTTCCAAAGTGTGGGTCATCACGGTACAAGCAAAAAAGAAATAGTGAGGATAGTGCTCAAATAGAAAAGGAAGGATCTGCTTTGAAAGTAGTCTGGTACCTTCCAATCGTGCCCAAACTTAAGCGTTTGTTTGTAAATCCTAAAGATCCTAAAAACCTTAGATGGCATGTAACTAAGAGAAGATGTGACGAACTGTCACCCACCCATTTAGAAGAATGATAAATGTTGATGAAGTCCCTCTACTTGATGATGTACATGCAATTCGAGAAGATCACGATGAAGTAATATACATATGACCAATAAATAACTTTATGTATGAATTTCACGTTTCTTTTAAAATTTAAGTGTTTTGTTAAATAATGTTTTTTATGTGATTTTATATGTTGCTTATTAATGTTTTGTGATGTTTTCATTTCACATATATATGGCTAAGCATCATAGTTCATCAGAGGATGAAGCACTCACTAAGAGACCCACCAGAGGAGCCACTAGGTTGAGACAACTCTTAATTAGAATAGCTAAGGGTCAAAAAACACCTGTCGATATTAACGTAAACATTGAAATGCCTAGAGGCCCTTATGCGGACGTCTTGAAAAGCAATCTTGGGATGTTGGCACGAGAGAAAATATCAATTCTTACTCCATCTTTTGATCATGTCACTGAAGTTGATCGAAACATGATATGACATGATTTATTGGTAAGTAATATTAATATTATTAACCTTATAGTTTGATTTTGTTGATAATATGTCAAATATTATTGATGACATTTTCTACATTGCAGCTAACATTTGATATTCCAAATGTGGCGACTCTTAAACACAAATGTTTGTCATCAGTGGCTGAGAAATTTCGTGGTTTTAAGACCAAGTTGACGTCTAGGTATGTGACTAAAAAGAATGAAAATTCATTGTTGAAATACACATGGATTGATGAAGACACCTGGCGTCAGTTTGTTGAGCTTCAAACATCTGAGGGATGGTAGGTATGTTATTTGGAATCATCAATTTCTCAATTGATAATTTTGTAAGATTTGAACTAATTCATAAAGAAGGTTTTATATGTTACAGGAAAAGAGAAAAAAGGCTCAAAGTATAAGTGCTTAAAATAAAAACCCGCACATATTGTCTCGTTGTGAGTATAGAAAACTTGAAGAGAAGATAATGTCAGAAAAGAAAAAATCTAGGCCCCCACCTTTTGAGGGTGAGGATATTGAGCCTCATTCACCACCATCACGTCATCAAAAGTGGAAGTTAGCCCGTCTACGCACATCGGACAACTACACTTCTGAATCTGCACGAGAAATATTTGAGAAAATTGTAAGATACAATTCCTATCTAAATAACCCATTCATGTTTTATATTGTATTATTTTTTATAACTTTTGTTGTTACATTGCAAGATTCGTTGGTTGAGCAGAGCTCCCATAGAGGATTCACTCTAGAAGGTCGTCATGACATACTTGCTGCTGCAATTGAACGGCCTGAGCACCCTGGATGTGTGTGTGGTGTTGGATCATGAGTCGGCATACGCCAATTTTTTGGTTCCTCCTCTCGTCAGTCTTCATGCAGTCATGGTGCTGATTATGAAGAAAGATTGACAAAAATAATCACTATGAGGGTGAGAGATGAACTTATGAATTGAATAAATGATATTTAATAAAATAATTAAATAACATTAAAAAATTGTTGACTCTAACAGGCAGAAGCGAAAATGGGAGTTGTTCAGCTCTACCTGGGGATAACATGAACGACACTCATCCATGTCAACTATATATTTGGGATGGTACAGAGAAGACATGATTGGCTCGTGGAAAAGTATTTGAGGCATCCACGGTTCTTCATGGAATGAAGTTATCAAAGGATGAGGTTAAGGTCACAATAGAGGAGGTTCTTGTGTCGTTTGCTTTAGTTCTTGTGCCAATAAATGAGGTATATACTATGGCTCAGGCACTCCAATGTTTCCTTGCCTGGCCTAGAGATTTGGTTATTTATGACCCCCCGGTACATACTCTTAAACCCACCATATAATAAATTTTTAACTTTACACATGTTTATTAGATTCAAATTTAAATTATATTCCATTTTAACTAAAATTGCATCAATATAAGAAAATCCTCAACCAAAGAAGGTTCCTCTCTCTTTGGAAGATCCTTTTGGTGCATTACTCCAACTTGCTGAAATCATAGATGATAAGCCGATGCAGGTTCCTTGGGATTCTAACATTTTTGGGAGAGACCTTGGGATCCCCCTTTACTTGCATTCCCAAGATGTCTTGAAGCTTGCACGGGGACAAAAGGAATTGAATATTACCATTATTCAGTTATGGATTATGTAAGTCTTTTAGTCATTATATATAGTTATTTGATATATTTATCTATTTACTTATATCAAATCAATTTTATGTTTAGGTATATGTTTGATGTCACTGAAATTATGGGGCCGAATGATCTATATGGGTTTATAGACCCCCAACTCACTCATGAAGGCAACAAGTTTGATGACATCCAAACATATGTGACCAAATGCTTTCAACGCGGAAAAGAAATTTATTGTGTCCTTTGTGGTTTCCCTAAGGGAGAACCTTGCTGTGTGGTTTTGCTCTTTGCACCGCCCTCCCCCCAACCATCTTAGACAAGTGATAGATTGGTAAGAACCTTAATGTCAATCTTATGAATATCCTAACTTATTCCTATATCATAGTTCAATTGTTGGACATAACATGTTGTTAGGGAGATCAACGGCTAAGGCAAAATGTCTTGTATGGTGTTACCTCCAGATTTGATATTTCTATCCATATATTTATAATTGTTTGCTTGATTTTCTCCCTTAATTAATTGTAACGTTGTTGATATAATGTAGTGTAATAGACAAACCGGCTCATATGAGTGTGGTTACTATATAATGCAAAGGATGACAATTGTTGTGCGCACTCGTATTACAACTAATTGGGAAACGGTAATATATATTTGAATTAAAACGAATACTTTGCAATATTGACTTTCTATATATTAACTTAACTTAATCTCTTATTTTGTAGACATTCAAGAGTCCTACCCCAATTCCCGCGAAGTCCATAAAGTTCGGTAGGATAGCATGTGCAAAATATATAATTCAAATGTACAATAGTATTGATTAGGATATGTATTTGGATTGTGAATGATTTGTAATTGTCTTTTAAAGGCATTTGGATTGTGGATGTGTTATAAAATATTCTGTTCTGGTCTGTGCTGTGCTGGTTTCTGAAAAAAAAATATGGAGGTTTAAATGTGGGAATAACCATAAAACAAAAAATGTATTTTAAAAAAACAACATATTAGGCATCGGTTCTTACCATAACCGAGGATAAAAGATGGTATATGGCCTCAGTTCATACCAAAACTGAGGCCAAAAGCTCATCGAAATTTTAAATAAATTAAAAATTTAGAGACTTTATGGCCTCGATTGTTAGGATAACCGAAGCATAAACTTGGATATATGACTTCAGGTGTACTTGAACTGAAGCAGAAACGTGAATATATGGCTTCGGGTCAACCGGAACCGAGACAAAAGGTTGATCTATGCAAAAGCCTTCCTCTTTTGGCCTCACCCCAATATGCTTCGGTTTGGGAACCAATACAGAATATTAAAAACAACCACTGTCAAATCCCCTTCCTACATTGGTGATAATAATGAATTTCAATTAACCCATAAATCAATTATTTATAATTTAACATTCATACTATGGGTAATTAAAATGAAATCATTAATAATTTAAAACCAAATAAGTTTAAAATTTTGGTCACTATAGTGACTAACAAAATTTATCATCCTTGATTTTAAATAAATAAATATATTTAATTTCTAAAAACCATAAATAACACTTTCGTTAATTTTTAATTTAACAATAACAAATATATACATTATGGCAAATGAAAAAAAAATACATTATTCATATAATAAAGTAAAAAAATTATACAAACCCATTAATTCCAATTACACTTATTCATGGCGTTGATTCACATATGCATGAAACATAATCCAATCATATTCATTCAGTTTCAATCTTGATTTCACATTTAAATTGCAATTTGAATTTAGTGTCATTAGCATCGATCGAATTCAGGTAACATAATAGTGAAAATGTTTCTACCGTACCTAATAGTCCAACATCACTTATAAGTCAATGTCTAAGACGGTTGAAATATTACTTTCTCCTTCTATTTACCAAGACACCTTTCAAGAAATAAATCGTGACGAAATTGACGTTGTAAAACAGACAATACCTCGGATGCATATGCCAATTGACAGCGATTCCACGTAATTAGAATTAATTAACAGATAATATATTTACCAAGGAGAAGAAGAGCAAAGCTTATAATTGTAAATTATGCAAGGGAAGGGTAAATGAACAATAAACAACGAGGGTAAACCGACTTCTGAAACCCAAGAGAATAATGAGAGGAAGCGTAAAATGGCATAAAAATCATGAAACACGTTTTACATCCAAAAAGCATTGTAGGGTATAATGGTAAATTGATAAAATAAAGATGATATATATATATATATATATATATATATATATATATATATATATATATATAATAAATAATAAAGAGGAAGAACATGGATACTTGAGAATAGCGTGTTTCAAATTGGCAAAGAAAAAAAGGTATTCATTTATTAAAAGTAAGAAAAATTAACTTCATGTTGATTGATGTCATGTGGAAATCTTTAGAAAGAAAATAATGTGTGGGGGAGAGTTGTTTAACGTGGCGTGTAGTAATGTGATTTGAACCTAAGAAACTAATTTATTTCTAACTACCTCCCGTACTGTCTATTGCTAAGTTTATATATTTTTAGTTAACTACTTTTAATTAAATTTCTCTTTTATTGATTGTTTAAAATAATTTTTATTTTAATTTAAAAATTTATGATTTTTGAGATAACATGATTGTTATTGTTTTCTTCAATTTGATCGATGTATCGTTATCCTTCTTTAATTTTTTGCATTTCCGTGGACAACTTAGTCGGTGAAAGAGAAAAAACTGAGTTAATTTGTAAGTTAATAGCATAATATTAGTTTTCGTGACTTAATTATTAATTTAGTCTTTTAATTTGTTAGAGTTAATTTATTTTGATCTTTTTATTATATTTTATTTTAATTTAGTCTTCTAATTTGCTTAAAAAATTCATTTTGGTCAATTAATTATTTAAAAAATTTTATTTTTTAAAAAAATTAATTTAGTCTCTCTGTTTAAAATTTTAATACAATTTAATCTTTTTATTTTTTAAAATAATTTAATAATTAAGTTTAATTACAATTTATAAATACATATTCATTATTTTGTTAAAACTTATATATCAAATCACTCTATTTAAATGTATAAAATCTGTTTTTTATAGTGCTAAAATATTTCAAAACTCAATTATTGTATTTAATGTATTATCTATTTTAGAGTTTGGAAAGTTTTTACCATTTTTTTATTCTTATAAATTGTCTAAATTGTCTCAAATAATTAAAAAGAGAAAGTGTATTTAAATTATGAGTGACCTTGTTTTTTAAGTGGCGAATTAGAGTTTATTGAAAGTTTCTAATCCAGAGTCAAGGATGAGAATGAGATTTTTTTTCAAAACTTATTTTCATTATGTGAATCACGTCGAGATGTTGTCCTTGTATTTAAGTTATCTTTCATCTCAACTCCTAAATAATTAAGAACTACTGAATGCAGGGAAATACTTTCCATTCACCTTCTAAATTGTACAAGTAATTAATTTCTTAATGTTTTATTTTCTGCACATCTCCATAGAAATATAATTTATTCCAAATATTCTTACAAGATGTGACAATAGCATTCGCTATTTTGAAAAATATTCAATAAACTTAGTTATTATATATTTCACTAATTTAATTCTAAATCTTTCGCTGTAACGCCCCATTTAATTTAATACATAAAATTAAAGGAAACGTCACACGCTGACACGGACCAACATTCGTAAAATCAGCAATAAAAGAATATTAAATAATATTATCAATTCCTTATCAACCCTTGAAGTTTAATCCTCATATCAATCACATCCCAAATCCATACCTCTGATCATCACCACCCCAATGAGTCTAGGGTCTCATCTCATGTCAAAACCATGTTCTTTTAATTCCAAACCACACATTCATTTTACATGCTAAGTCTCATACCAACCCATTCATCCACAATTCATGAATTATGCCAAAAAATATACTTCATACTCCATTATATACATGTCCATCATCACACAATCATACTCAACCAAGATAAATTATTCGGGAACCATCAAACATCCAAAACACAGCACTGTCTCGCCCAGCACCTCGCTCAGGCTGAGGGGTCTCGCTCAGGCGAGACGTGCTCGCTCAGGCGAGCCTCCCTCTCGCCTAGGCGAGAGCACAAAAACAAGTGTGTGGGCATCACGGGATCTCGCCTGGGCGAGTTGCCTGCTCGCTCAAAAGATGAGCGAGCCGCCTGGGCGAGATTTCGCGCAGGAGCTCTAGGTGAGCTCCCTGTTTCATTTCGCTTAGGCGAGACTGACTCGCCTGGGTGAGATTAACAGGTCTCGCCACTGTTCTTCACTGTAACAGCCATGAGAACGAACCAAATCACACATGCAAGCTATTCACACGTATCAAAACGAAGAATCAAACCGTACACCCAACAATAAACTCATACACAGATCAAAGGATGACTCAAAACTTGAGACTCTAGCTTCCCGTACCTGGGATTCAAGCTAGCAAAACGTTTCGACTCGCCCTCGCTACTGAACGCACGAGTAGAACAGCTTCAAGGAACGAACGGAAGAACTGCAGAGATAGCGAGACAGAAGCACAGCATGAGATACTTGGAACCCTAGCTATGAAGGGAACGAAATGTACGATAGATACAAGTATGGGCTAGCCACAGTACTTACCTGGGTAGGAGAAAGCTTTGAACTGGCTCAACGATAGTGGGGGCGGAACCCTAGCAGAAGGTGTGTGGCGGCTGCAGCTCGAAGCAAGGACCAAGGTTCTGAAAGTGTAGGGTACCCTAGGTTTTAGGGCAAACCTAAGGGCATATATGTTGGGCCGGCCTTAGGCCCAACTACAAGGCTGAAAAGGAAATGAAAGAAAATGGGCCTTACATTCTCCCCAACAAGAAAATTTTCGACCTCGAAAATAAGGACTCACCAGGTAAACAAGTGTGGATGTGATTTTCTCATGTCCTCCTCTAACTCCCAAGTCGAGTCACCTGTCCTCCGATCCCAGATGACTTTGACAAGACTGACGGTCTTTCCACGACGTTCCTCAACCTTGCTATCCTCAAGAGCGATGGGTGGTACTTCCACTGTGAGGTCCTCCCTAATCTGTATATCTTCGGCTTCTAACACATGAGCTGGATCGAACACGTACTTCCTCAGCTGTGATACATGAAACACTGGATGGAGGTTCGCCAACTGCGGGGGTAAAGCTATCTCATAAGCCACTGGTTCAATCCTCCTCGTAATCTGATACGGGCCAAGGAATTTGGGTGAAAGCTTCCTTGAGCGGAGAGCCCTTCCCACGCCCGTGGTTCGGGTCACCCTCAAGAACACATGATCTCCTGCTGCAAACTCCAAAGGCCTCCTCCTGCGATCCGCATAAGCCTTCTGCCTACTCTGTGAAGCCAACATCCTATCTCTCACCATCCTCACCTTCTCGGTGGTCTGTGCTAACAACTTCGGTCCAACCAACACTGCCTCTCCATCCTGATACCAACAAAGAGGAGTCCTACACCTCCTGCCATAAAGAGCCTCGTATGGCGCCATGCCAATGCTCGCATGAAAGTTGTTGTTGTAGGTGAACTCTATCAAAGGCAACACTTCATCCCAAGCTCCCAGGTGGTCCAAAATGCAAGTCCTCAACAGATCCTCTAACGACTGGATCGTCCTCTCAGACTGGCCATCGGTCTGAGGGTGATAAGCTGAACTCATGGTGAGCTTGCTACCCATAGCACTCTGCAGCGTCTGCCAAAACCGGGATGTGAATCGTGGGTCTCTGTCGGAAACTATGCTCGAAGGTACTCCATGCAACCTCACAATCTCTTTGACGTACAGCTGGGCCAACTTGGCCATGGACATCCTCAAGTTCATTGCCAGAAAGTGTGCACTTTTGGTCAACCGATCCACTATCACCCAGATAGTGTCATGTCCTCTAAAAGTCCGTGGAAGATGAGTCACGAAATCCATGGAGATGCTGTCCCATTTCCACACTGGTACCTCTAACGATTGTAGAACGCCACCGGGTCTCTAATGCTCCACCTTCGCCTTCTAACATGTCAGACAGGCGGACACAAACTGAGCCACATCCTTCTTCATCCCCTGCCACCAGAAAGTTTCCTTGAGGTCCTGGTACATCTTAGTCATGCCAGGATGCAAGCTAAGACGACTCTTGTGTCCTTCCTCAAGGATCAACTTCCTCACCTCAGCGTCATCAGGAATACATACTCTGCCTCGAAACCTCAGTATGCCATCATCACTCACAACAAAGTCTCTGGCCTCCTCGGATCCCAGCTGTTCTCTAACTCTGTTCAGACTAGCATCCAACAACTGCCTCTCCCTGATCGAGTCCAAGAAGTCACTAGATATAGTAAGGGTACTACACCTAATGGACTCGGACCCCAACTCCACCTGTATCCTCATATCTCTGAACTTTTCTAGCAGTTCTACCTCTTTTATCATGAGATGTGCCGTATGTACCGTCTTTCTGCTCAGAGCATCTGCTACCACATTTGCCTTCCCCGGGTGATATAGAAGTTCGAAGTCATAGTCCTTCAGGAATTCCATCCACCTCCTCTGCCTCATGTTCAGCTCCTTCTGGTCAAACAAGTACTTGAGGCTCTTATGATCGCTGAACACTCGGAACTGGGCACCATAAAGATAATGCCTCCAGATCTTCAAGGCAAAAACTATAGCCGCCAATTCCAAGTCATGAGTGGGATAATTACGCTCATGTATCTTAAGCTGTCTCGAAGCATATGCCATTGCCTTCCTCTCCTGCATCAAAACACACCCAAGTTCGAGGTGAGAGGCGTCACAGTAGACTTCAAACGGCTTCCCTACATCCGGAATCACTAGTATCGGAGCGCTAGTCAATCTTCTCTTCAGCTCCTGGAAACTTTCCTCACACTTCTCCGTCCAAGTAAAAGGTTGGTCCTTTCGAGTAAGCAAAGTCAGAGGCGCCACTATCTTGGAGAATCCCTCTATGAATCTCCTATAGTAGCCTGTCAACCCCACAAAGCTCCTGATCTTTGTGGTTGATTTAGGACTTTCCCACTTAACCACTGCCTCGACCTTTGCCGGGTCCACTGCAATCCCCTGGGCGGATATCACATGCCCCAAAAACTGAACCTCATCCATCCAGAACTCGCACTTGGACAGCTTGGCATACAGCTGCTTCTCTCTCAAAACACCAAGCACCAATCTCAGGTGTTCTACATGTTCCTCCTGCGTCCTGGAGTAGATAAGGATGTCGTCTATGAAGACCACGACAAATTTATCTAGGAAGGGTCGGAAGATCCTGTTCATGTAGTCCATGAACACCGCTGGGGCGTTGGTCACACCAAAAGGCATAACCACATACTCGTAGTGGCCATACCTGGATCTGAAGGCTGTCTTCTGTACATCATCAGCCTTTACCAAAATCTGATGATAACCCGATCGCAGATCTATCTTTGAGAACACCGATGACCCATGCAACTGATCCATCAAGTCATCAATCCTCGGGAGCGGGTACTTGTTCTTGATAGTCATCTTATTCAGTTGCCTGTAATCCACACACAAGCGCGAACTCCCGTCCTTCTTCTTCACCAACAACACTGGTGCTCCCCAAGGTGAAGTGCTGGGTCGGATGAACTGTTTCTCCATCAGGTCTTCTATCTGTTTCTTGAGCTCTACCAACTCTGCCGGAGCCATGCGATACGGGGCCATCGAGACTGGGCCTGTTCCTGGGACCAGATCGATAAAGAACTCCACCTCTCTACTGGGAGGCAACCCTGGTATCTCCTTCGGAAACACATCCACAAAGTCCTGGACGACTGGTATCACAGACGTCGTCTCTCCCCTCTCCACCTCCATATGTGTGAAGATCATGTAGCACTGCGCGTCGTCCTGTAGTTCCCTCTCAACACCCTGGGAAGACACCAACTCAGGTTCCTCTGAGTCAGGAAACAACAACTTCTTCTCCCGACAATCTATCAGGATGCGATTGGCAGAGAGCCAATCCATCCCTAAGATTACCTCCAACTCCTGTAGAGGTAAGCAGATTAAGTTCACCTTGTACCTGCGCCCCTCTACCTCCACTAGAAGCCTAGCACACAAGGACGACGTCCTGACCAAACCCGACGCCGGAGTAGACACTGCATGCTCATACTACAGCTCGCGCACCGGCAGACCCAACCGTTCCACACATGTAAAAGACACAAAAGAGTGTGTCGCTCCAGAATCATATAACACACAACAAGAAGATCCAGCTATCATGCAACTACCCATAACCAAGTTACCTGAGCCTGATGCCTCAGCCCCTGACATGGCGTACACTCTGCCCGTCGCCTGAGACCTGTTGCCTCTGTCTCTTCCCTGATGCTGCTGGGGTGCCTGAACTGGAGGGCGTGTCGCGGCCCTAGCAAGGTTAGGACAATCTCTCCCAAAGTAGCCTTCCTTGCCACAGTTGTTGCACCGACGGTAACCCTCCCTACGTGGACACGCATACCTCGGGTGGGGTCCTCCACATGAGTAACACCGAACTCGACCCTGCTGCGGAGGAAAGCTCCTAGACTCCTGAGGCTGATGGTGTGGTCTATCATACGGTCTCCTCCTCTCCTCATGTCTGGGCCTGGACCCAGATGGTCCACCGATCCTCTGTGGCGGCTGTGACTGCGGTAGGCGCTGGCCTTCCACCTCACGCTTCATCTTCTCCATCACTCTGGCCTTCTCTACCAGAGCGGCAAAATCCTTGATGGACAAGGGTGCCACCATCAAGCGAATGTCTCCCCTGAGGCCGTTCTCAAACTTACGGCATCTCCACTCCTCGTCAAGCGGCAGTGTGTAGAAACGGCTGAGGTGTTTAAACCTCTCAGCATACTCTGTGACAGTCTTCCCTCCCTGGGTCAACTGGAGGAACTCCACCTCCTTGGCGTATCGGATGTTGTCTGGGAAGTACTCGGAGAGGAATCTCTCCCTGAAAGTCTCCCACGTCACTAGCTCATCCCTTTCCTCTAGGATGGATCTGGTACTGCTCCACCAATGCTCTGCCTCTCCCGTGAGCATATAGACCGAGAACGCCAACCTGTCCTCCGCGGGGCACATCTTGGCGTCATAGATGCGCTCCAAGTCCTTCAGCCATTGGTCTACGGCGTCAGGACTAGTCTTCCCATCAAACTTTGCTGGGTGGTGCTTCAAAAAGTCCTCCAAGCTCCACTCCCTGACCGCAGGTCGTGGCTCAGGGCCAACCACAGGTGTCGTCGTCCTGCTCTCCTCCATCTGGCGGAGGGCCTCCATATGCTGCCGATGAGCATCCTTAGCAGCTACCCTCGTAGCCTCCATCTGTTGCATCACTGCCTGCTGCTGCTCAAGCGACGCCGCCTGTCGCTGCATGGATGCCTCATGCTGCTGCATCATCGCAGCACTCTGCTGCATCATAGCTGCTACCATCGCCTCCATAGCTCTGGCGATATCAGTTACGTCTCCCTGGGATGATTGCGAAGTCCTACGAGGAGGTGCCATAGTCCACTGGCACACAGAAAATCACTTGGTTAGGTTCGATAAAGGCAAGAATTTAACTAAGAACACTCAGAAGACACACAGAGAAGCTAAGCGGACATCCAAGTCCACAGACCTAAGGAATGACCGCTCTGATACCATAAATGTAACGCCCCATTTAATTTAATACATAAAATTAAAGGAAACGTCACACAGAGATGAATCAATAATGCAGTCCTGGGGTTCATAACGTCACCCCTACAAAACCAGGCACACCACGATGCCAACTAACAGCAGGATAACCGTATACTTAAGAGTTTACAATCTAACAACTACGAATACAGGGGTCATAGCCCTAAAGAAAACATGAAAAGAAGAAGCGTGAGATCTAGCCCAGATGGCTAAGCTGCTGGATCACCGTTTCCCTGCTAACCGCGAGGACCTCGCCCATCTGCTCCCATCAACCAAGTCGATGATCATCGCAAGAAAGAACAACCACATACAACACAACCATGCAATAAAACGGGTAAGCTAGAGCCAGTCAACATATTCAACATGCAATCCAATATATATTCATCATCTCTCCCACCACAAGGTTAGCCCTTAATGAGTTTCAGGCCTCCTGCTACTCCCACTACAAGAGTCAGTCCGCTCTAAATGAGACTAACTGACTCCTCGGAGCGTCAAGATGCAACCTTACCTTGAATCCTTACCTAGTTATACAGATGGGGCACCACCATGAACACCCACTAGCAGGGGCCATGGAATTACGTCCCGACCACTGAAGCGCGACCCCGGAGGTCTCACCTAGAGA
>Ga0214544_1002686_pt1 | contig 37265 bp, 19 predicted proteins | sample CNSS3metaG_FD_160074 | JGI IMG/M metagenome (GOLD analysis project Ga0214544, IMG submission 160074) | Root nodule microbial communities from cowpea collected in UCLA plant growth center, Los Angeles, California, USA - CNSS3 | ecosystem: Host-associated > Plants > Roots > Nodule | place: USA...
TCTCTGCAGTGGACAAGGGAGGTGTAACAATAACAGTATCGTGGCAACCATGCGTGTTATAACGAAGGAGGGTATCTTAATCATTTTGTGTTGTCTGGGGGTGGAGTTAGGAATAGCGTGGTGCAGGAAGAAAATGCCTATAAAGTGTGACTTGTAATTCACTAGTTAGTTGGTTGTTCAACCACTTCAATTAATATCAACGCTTATGAAACTGAGAGCTACAGCGAGTGAGAGTGAGAGTGGAGGAAGAGAGCACACACACATAGAAAGAGTGTGAAGATGCAAACGAAACAGTGATTCCAATTTCCATTGCAATGGCATCGGTGCGTGAAGCTCCGTCGTGGAAATTTCACGTGTTTCTGAGCTTCCGAGGAGAAGACACGCGCAACGGTTTTACGGACCACCTCTACGCTGCGTTTAGGGGACGCGGCTTTGCAGTTTTCAGAGACGACGAAGAACTCGAGAGAGGAGAAGTCATCTCGCACGCGCTTCTGAAGGCGATCGACGAGTCTCTGTGCTCCGTGGTGGTTCTCTCGCCGCACTACGCCTCTTCGCGGTGGTGCTTGGACGAGCTCCTCAGGATACTGGAATCGAGAGCGAATTTCGGTCGCAACGTTCTGCCGATCTTCTACGACGTGGATCCCGCAGACGTAAGGCATCAACGAGGAACTTTCGCCGAAGCTTTTGCGAAGCATGTAGAGAGGTTTGGGAGCGATGAGGTTCGGATGTGGAGACAAGCGTTGAAGGACGTCGCGGCTTTGTCTGGCTGGACCTCTAAGGATAAGTAAGTCTACTTTTGGTTTACTAAGATATGGCTTAATGATTAATTAAAGGACAAAGTCCAGTTTAATTTGGTTTATTACTCTTTACAATTTTACGTTTAATAAAATGCATTACATATCTTCAGTATTAAACTCAAAATTTAAACTAACTAACCAGTAATTTATATTTTTAGAAATCAAAGCCTATTATCAATGGACGATTTAGGTGATATGTTTATAAGAAAATGAGAAAGATAAAATAAATTGACCTTTTTCAATATGTTAAAAGAACTAAGGTTCTTGATTTTTATGAGCTCACTTGACTCGAATAACTAATTCAAAAGATGAATAACACGAGCTGATTTAACTTATAGGAAAAGTTCGATTATTTTACCTTTCTTATTCTTTTTAAACATTTATAAAAAAATTTATTAAAGCAAAGTTTTGAAAATATGTTTATAAAATGCTAATGTTTTAATTCAAATAAACAGGAGATTTTAGGAAATTACTTATGGATACCATAATACCCTAGAAAATGAGAAAGGGAGAGAGATGTGACAAATTTACTAAATTGATGTTGAGTATTTTTTTTTTTAAATTGCCGTAAGTTGTGGATATTTTTAACCAATGTGGAGAAACTTGTTATTGAAAAATGGTGCAATTTTTTAATAAATTTTGAAATTGGACTAAGTCATGTGATTTTAGTTCGACTCTCTAAAGAAGAAGTCGAGTCAATTGCAAACCATTTCATTATATTTGACTTGAAGTCATGTTAGCATGACATTACCAAAGAAGTTGTGCTATACAACATATCCAACAAAATTATTTCATACTCAACTTGGCCAACTTTGAAAATCTTTTAAAAAATTGTACTAATTTCATAAGCAAATTACCCATAAAAAGACCTTAAGTTGTGCTTGCATCATGACATCATGAAAAAGTCGTGTTACTTAAATATAATTTTGTTTATGTTTAAGTGAAGTCATGTTTGTGTTCAATTAAACGTGTTTGATGCAGGACTTTGTCTAAGGATTCAAATTTATTTGGTTTAAATCATATTAGGAAATTGATCTTCCTCAAGCAGATTGTTCAAACATTATGATTTTTCTTAGTTACGAAGACAAACTGATTTATCGACATAACTGCTTTTTCTCTATAAAATCAGTTTAAATTAGACATTTAATTTTTTTTTATGTATATTTATATTTTTCTATAAAGATGATAACGTTTTTACTCCACCAGTATAATAAAAGTATTCCTACAATTTCAATTATATCAATATATGGTTGGTTACTGTGACATCCCATTTAATAGATAAATCTAATAAATAAAAAGTCGTGTAATCATAATAAAATAGAGTCAAAGCAGAAGTATATCAGAACTAACCTTTTACAGTTATCCAAAATATACTGAAGAGGAAGACTAAGGCATAAAACACATGCCATAAACATAATTTAAACACAGATTAGTTTAAATTATGTTTATGGCATGTGTTTTATGTCTTAGTCTTTCTCTTGAGTATATTTTGGATGACTGTAAAAGGTTAATTTTGATATACTTCTGCCTTGACTCTATTTTATTATGATTATGCGACTTTTTATTTATTATACTTATCTATTAAATGGGATGTCACATTTTATGGTATCAGAGCATGCTCGTCCTTAGAATGACCTGAGAGTTGTGGGTTTGTCATGTCTCACAGGCTTGAGTATTCAAGTTTAGTCGAGTTTGTCGGTGAAACCAAAAAGTTTTAAGAACAAAAAACGTCTTGATAAAGTAATGAGAGTGCACACTCATGACTAGATCAAAGGTTTTTTCCTTTCTTAATTCTAATGGTTTGGGGAAAAAAAGGTGATAGACAAGGGGTTTGGTTGTTAGTAGATGATGAAATTTTGCTTTGTATGTTCTAGTTTGACTTGTTTGGGCCTCTGTGGTATGTGTTTGATGTCTATGGTGGTAAAGGAATGCAGATTCAAGGTCAACTTGATCTGCTTACTTCACAAGGGTTGGATGAGGCCTCTGAGAGAACTTCTTGCTTGAAAGATAGGAAGTTGTTATATGATGTATATCACTGAGCGAGGAAAGCTAAGTTTTGTGCTAGTAGACTAGGAGAAGACTCTAGAGTTCATATGACCATGTTTGGGCAGAGGAAGCTTTAAGGACATGTTATTGGAATTAGATACTACAAGTTTCCCAAAAGGAGTTGAATCTAGAGGTTACAACAATGGAAGATATCAGTGTATGCAAGAGTAACAACGTTTGAGGAAATCAACTTGGTTCTATATCCCGACAATGTTAAGGTTCAGAGTTATGCAGATGCATACAATGTTAGGAGAAGTGTCATTGGATATAGTCATATATGGCCATATCTAGTGCTTTCTTGGATTGGTGGAAGAGGAACAATTGGTAGATCATAGGTGGCAGAAATAGTGAGATTGTTTGACATCGAGCAAGCTAAGAGATATAAAGAACGTGAGGTGTAAAGAGACGACAAATCTCTATTGGAAGGCTAAGATGGAGCAGAGTTTACGGGTCAGTCAAGTAAAGTGATGTTTCCTTAGTAGAGGGGAAAGTAATTTGTGGATAAGAATGAAGTGGCATAAAGGTTTCATACTAGGTTCAATAGTCAGAAGGAGATGATTGGTCTCTTCAGTTGGTAGTAGGATGTTTCAAGGAAAAGTAGTTTACATGAGTATAACGAATTACCTTGGGCTGAGATAGAGGAATTTAAGTGTTGGAAGAAGAAGCGTACCGTTAAGTTTGATCTTGTGGGAAGGACAAAAACTAGTGGAGGCAAAGTACTCTAAAGAATGAAAGGAGAAGAAAACTCTGAAGTGGTTGAAATGGTGTCTGTGATAGTCGGTGCTGGAGCGGTTAGCGTAGATGATCAAATTGAAAGATACAAGGTATAAAAGTGGTGCTTGAGATGTGCGTTTGGTTTTGTTTGGAATCTTCTACTTCTTGGTGTCGCCAGTATGGTAAAGGAGTCATGGTTGCCTGCAAGAGGGAGTTGGAGTTGAGATGGTGGTTTGCTACAGTTGCAGTCAAGTGAAGTTTACTCGAGTGTGTCACGTGTTTCGTGGTGATCAAAGGATTTAAATTCACAGCCAATTTGAATTATTTCCTTTGCGAGGTTGGGACATAATCTCAAGGGTGAAATGATTGTTTTCTTAATCTCATTCTTAGGAGATGTGATCCCCAACGATTTAGTGTCCTTTGATTCAAAGAGATAAGTCAGTGATGGCAGATTGAGTATCAATCAAGCTAAAAGGTGGGGGCAGAATGTCATGTGAATAAAAAAATTATCTGATAAAGGAAAGCAAAAAAATAGACGCAAAAGATCTTAGTGGTAGAAGAATTTATAAATGTATTCTAAAGTAGATATTAGAATTTTTGTTTTGGAATGGTGAAGTAAGAGAACCAAGTGAAAGGGTCGTTGGAAACATAATGGTATAGACCCAGTATAATCACTGGAATGCCTACAAATTTGGTGGATCTTGAAAGAGAAGTTGTGGTGTGTCAAACCATTCAAGAAGAGTATTGACCAAGGTTGGAGTGACTAGTAGGAGGACATATAATTGTAAAAAGGGTGGATACAATATTGAGAAAACAGAATGCTAAGGCTATCAAAAGGGGAGTTTAAAGAGTTTTGCAAGTTTTATAGAGGTTTTGAGGAAGGTTTCTCAACGATGATTGCTTCCTGTTCATGGCAGGCATGAAAGGATCATCATTTTGAGTAAACAAATAAGTGACCTTCTGTATGGATCAGAGTAGCGCAGCGGGATGGTGGCAAGTGATGCTTATGAATGGTAAGAGGTGCGTGAAAAGAACTATCTTACTCATGACCTAGTGGTTACTACGAAGACCAATTCTTTAAAAACATCAAAGGTTTCGTTCTTGTGAGTATCAGTTAAGAGTGTTCAATCATTCAGAGTTGGAAGTGTAGAGTTGCACTGAGGAAGTTGGACAAGAGAAATAGGAGATGGTTGAGTTATGGTTTCAAGTTAGGGTGCCAACCTAGAAGTAAGGAAGTAAGAATAGGTGCTTAGTCAGAGAAGGGAACTCAAGATCTGGGCTTGACAAGGTAAGAGTAAGAGTTGGTGGAGAATTATAAATGTTTGAGTTAGGAAGAGAAGGTGTGAGGAGATTTCATTAGTCTAGTCACTTGACACAGACAAGTGAGTTTCTAAACAAGGTTGGGAAAAAGACAAATCAGACAATCTTAGTTTGAGGTGTATCGTAGAGTTGCTTGATATAGACCAAACTAGAGATTTGAAGTCAAGAAAAGTTATGGTTCTGAGGTTGTTGTGGAAGGATAGTTACAAGTTAAGGGATCAAAAATGAAGATAGGACGCCAAAATGAATACAGTGGTTGAAACAGTTGAAAGTTTTAAATTGGAAATGGAATAATTTGGTAGTGAACTTTGTTACCTTGGTTGAAACCAGCAAAGGAAGCAAGATGTTATGAGTGTCGTTATGCATAAAAGTGGTCAAGAGTGTTGATGGTGGGGCAGTAGGCCAGAAGTCAAGTGTGATCAAGTCAGTGGAGTGATGCTTAAAGGAGAGAACAAGGTGATGTGGACTGATAACTAACATGTTTTAGTTTGAGACCTGAAGTTATCTGAGATTTTGATAAAAACTTACAAGAGGTAGTGGAGAGCATATGGAAGGTGAGTCAGTATATCAGATACAAGTTGGTTGGTCAGGTATGAAGGAGCATTCCAATTTTAAGGTTGGAGGTTGGGAGTTGCTTTGAGAGTAGTGACTAAATCAATATACATTGTTGAACACATATCGTTTAGCATAGAGGCAAAGTTTCCAGTGACTATAGGTGTTGGAGTTGTTATATCAGTCATGTCTAGGTGGTGGTTGTCAGAGAAAATGAGGAAAACATAGTTTTCTTTCTATCTTATGAGTGAATTTTCGAGGTCAAAAATTTTTGTTGTTGGGTAAGTTGTAAGATTCCCTTTTTCTGATTTAAAAAGGCTTTGGGTTAGGTCTTACTAGAGGGCCCAGGGTCAACCCACTAGGGACCTCCAGAAACCCCCTTCCTAGCCACTAACTCCCAATTTTGTCTCCTTTCCAAAAAAATTGTCCACCTCTTTTCTCCCTTGTCTGAAACAGAAGCTCTGCTAGGGTACAACAATATCCTCTAATGAGTTTATTGAACGTTATCATCTGTGTAAGTAGAACTCTAAACTCATGCTCTCTTTCATTTCTTTTCTGTTTGGAAGCTTCAGTTCCACCTTAACCTCTGCTAGGGTCTCAGTTTTCACCTCTTTTGGTTCTGTTTTCCAGCTCCATAAGCTGTAATCGTGTCGTAGTGCTCTTTTTTTGGGGCTTGTTCTTGGGTTAGCACCTGTCAAGGTAAGGAAAGTTAGAACTCCTTATTTTTCTTCGAAATAGAGTGTACTTATTTTCGTTTTGGAATGTGCTGAGTATGTTTGATTGATGATTGCATTGAACGGGGATGAATTTCATGTTTGGGTATCTATGGGTTAGAGAATTTTAGGTAGTTTAGAATGCAATTGGAATGAGAGATATTGATTGTTGCAATTGTTCAATTTGGTATCATCTATAAACCACTTTGAAATAAGTTTGAGAAGATAAAATTGTTAGATACCAAATTGTGCGGTGGAACAAGTCAAAATCTCACAACCAAAAAGCATATGGTGTGACACATAGATACCCAAACATGAAATTCATCCCCATTCAATGCAATCATCAATCAAACATACTCAGCACATCCCAGAATGAAAATAAGTACACTCTATTTCAAAGAAAAATAAGGAGTTCAAGCTTCCCTTACTTTGACAGGTACTAACCTAAGAACAAGCCCTAAAAGAAAAGCACTACGACACGATTACAGCTTACAGAACTGGAAAACAGAACCAAAGGAAGTGAAAATTGAGACCCTAGCAGAGGTTAAGGTGGAACTGAAGCTTCCAAACAGAAAAAAAAAATGAAAGAGAGCATGAGTTTAGAGTTCTACTTACGCTGATGATAACGTCCAGTAAGCTCAAGGGAGGATATTGTTGTGCTCTAGCATACCTTCTGTTTTAGACAAGGAAAAAAAGAGGTGGACTATTTTTTTGAAAAAGAGACAAATTTGAAAATTAGTGGCTGGAAAGGGAGTTTCTAGAGGTCCCTAGTGGGCTGATCCTGAACCCTTTAATAAGGTCATACCCAAAACCTTTTTAAATCAGAAAAAGGGGGTCTTATAGCTATATTCAAGCATAAAATATATGACTTCACTTACGAATTATTAAACCCTATGGGTCATATGTGTCATCGTTGAGCGGTCCTGTTGTGCGTCTTATGTTTCATATGATGCATGTCTGATTGTTTTTCAGTTTTTTTTTTTTTTTTTTTTTTTTTTTTTTTTTTTTTTTTTTTTTTTTTTTTTTTTTTTTTTTTTTTTTTTTTTTTTCTTTTTTTTGCGTTTGTTTTTAAGTTTTGTTCTTTTCGTCTCACCTTTTTTCGTTTCACCTTTTTGTAACATAAGATACATTTCAATCAAATCCTTTTCTCTGTCCATGCGTTCGCTTCTTTTTCTCTTTTCTTCTTTGGAGAGTCTTCCTTTCATCATGAATGCTAAAATACTGTCTTGTAGGAGTAAATGTAAGATGTTATCAGAGCTCTTCTTTTGAAGGGCTATGCTACACATCAGATTTGTTATTTTTGGGTTTCTTTTCTGTTTTTTGACCTTTTTGTTCCTCTTTCTTCATCATGTATGACGATCCAATACAAACTTCAGTACATAGTTTCTTGTGTCTTCACTGAAGTGAAAATCTTGTCACTTCCTTGGTTTCTCCTCTTCTTGATTCAAAGAACTAGCACTCATGGAGCAGGTCCATGATTACTGTCCTGTGAGTGCCAAGAACAATGTGGAATTTGATGATGGGACCGCTGTTCAACATGTGCGAGGAGATACCTCTTATCAAGCCTGGAAATGCTGCAATAATATGATGGTTTCTTTGCTTGTTCATTCGGTTTCTCCCTCCATAAGACAGCACATACAGATAGAGTGGAGGAGATATGGAATGATTTGAAATTAAGATTATTTTTTGAAGGAAATCTCTTAAGAACTTCATGTTTGCAAATGGGAGCCTCATCTTTATATGTCACTCAACTTTTTCATTCTTATTTAATTTGTGACTTTCATCTCATACTTGGATTTCTAGGAATCAAAACATTAATCAAAATACATCCTCATAATCATTTTGTTCCTTTACTTAGTTATAATTCATGTCAATTCCCTTGTTTCAAACCTAATAATTTCTTATGCAGGCGAGAAACAGAACTCATTGAAGAAATTGTTGCAGAGGTGTGGAAAAACTTACAAAGTAAATTGCCATCCTATGATGATGAACTGGTTGGAATTGATTATAGGATAAACAGCATTTATTCACTTTTAAGAACGAATTCACAGGAAGTTCGCTTTATGAGCATATGGGGCATGGGTGGTATTGGAAAGACAACATTAGCCAGGTTTGTCTATAATAAAATCCATGACCAATATGATATCAGTTGCTTTCTTGAGAATGTTAGAGAGGTTTCTAATGAAAGAGACGGTCTGCTTTGCTTACAAAGAAAATTGCTTTCCCATTTAAAAATAAGAAGCATGAGAATTGAAAGTTTGGACCAAGGAAAGGAGACAATACGGAATCTTTTATTCAATAAGAAAGTTCTTCTTGTCCTTGATGATTTAAGTTCTGATATCCAAGTGGAGAATTTAGCTGGGAAGCCAGAATGGTTTGGTCAAGGGAGTAGAGTAATTATAACAACTAGAGATAAGCATCTACTTAAATCACTTCATGTGTGTGAGAACTATGATGTTCAGGTCTTGAATAGTTATGAATCCCTTCAACTTTTTTGCCAAAAAGCGTTCAGAGGAGAAAAGCCTGAAGAAGCTTACTTAGAGTTGTCTAGATCTGTGGTCCAATATGCTGGAGGTGTTCCTTTGGCACTCAAAGTGTTGGGTTCATTTCTCTGTGGAAGAAGTGCTTCCATATGGGAAGACGCTTTGAAAATGTTAAGGAAGGACGCACAAAATGATATTTGCAAGACTCTAAGAATAAGTTATGATGGATTACGAGATAATGAGAAGGCTATATTTCTAGATATTGCTTGTTTTTTCAAAGGAAACACCAAAGATGATGTAACACGAATATTGGAAAATTGTGATTTCAATCCACTGATCGGTATAGAAGTTCTAATTGAAAAATCATTAGTAACTTATGATGGATTGCATTTGGGGATGCACGATTTGCTTCAAGAAATGGGTAGGAATATTGTTCTCCAACAATCTCCTAATGATGCCAGCAAGAGGAGTAGGCTGTGGACACTCAAAGACATTGATCAAGTATTGAGAAATAACAATGTAAGTTCTTTTTTACAAGTATATTCTTGATTTACAAATTGTTTCTCATTACTCCTTGTGTTAATCTTATGTCATGTTTTCTCAGGGAACCGAATCCATTCAAGCTATAGTTTTAAATTTGCCTGAGCCTTATGAAACATGTTGGAATCCGGATGCTTTTTCAAAGATGAGTAATCTAAGATTGCTCATGATATTGAATAAACTGCAACTTCCGCTTGGTCTCAAATGTCTTCCCAGTGGATTAAAAGTTCTTGTGTGGAAGGAATATCCTCTTGAATCCCTGCCAGTTGGAGCCCAACTGGATGAACTCGTTGAGCTTCATATGTGTCAAAGCAAAATAAAACACCTTTGGGGAGGAACAAAGGTAACATTTCCATTCAATATCTGGTTCTTTTGTAATTTATTTTAAGGGCTAATATATATTTATTTATTTCCAGTTTGTGGAAAATTTGAAGATCATCAATTTGAGAAATTGCAATAATCTACACAGAACTCCAGATTTCACTGGAATTCCAAATCTTGAAAAATTGGATCTTGAAGGCTGTGTAAACCTTGTTGAGGTTCATGCATCTCTTGGACTTCTTAAAAAGCTTTCGTACCTGACATTTGAAGATTGCAGAAATCTCAAAATCCTTCCGAGAAAATTGTTATTAGACTCTTTAAATCGTCTAGTTCTTTCAGGCTGCTCCGCAGTTAGAAATCTTCCTGAGTTTGGAGAAAGTATGAAAAGTCTATCCGTGCTTGCTTTAGAGGAGACTTCCATAGCTGAACTACCTGTGTCTGTTGGTCACTTGACAAGTCTTACTAACTTGCTTTTAGAGGGTTGCAAAAATATTGTGCGCCTTCCAAATACCATTTCTAATTTGAAATCTCTCAGAAGGCTCAATATCTCCGGTTGTTCAAAAATTTCTAAACTGCCTGATAATTTGAATGAAAATGAGGCTTTGGAATCTTTAAATGCAAGCGAAACTGCTATTAGGGAAGTGCCTTCATCCATTGTTCTTCTAAAAAATCTCAGACTGCTTTTATTTCGTGGATGCCAAGACCTAGCATCAAACTCATGGAGCTCACTTCTCCCTTTTGAGAAGATTCTCCGGTTTAATAGTCATCCAACAACAAAGAGATTGGTCTTGCCTTCTTTTTCTGGTCTATCCTCATTGAGGAAACTGGACTTGAGTTATTGCAATCTCCATGATGGATCAATTCCTGAAGATCTTGGCTGCTTATCATCATTGGTAACATTAGATCTAAGTGGAAACAATTTTGTATGTTTTCCTGGTTGTATCTCTGAACTTTTGAAGCTAGAAAGACTATTATTGAAGTGCTGCCCGAGGCTGGAGTCATTTCCTAAGCTGCCACCAGAAGTACATTATGTAAATGCAAGTGATTGTGGTTCAATGAAACCTTTATCAGATCCGCAACAGATATGGGGTCATTTGGTCTCATTTGCCTTTGATAAGGTCCGTCAATGCATCTTTCTCTTTATAATACAACCTCATCTCTTGTTAAATTTTAACATGCTGATTTCCTTGTAACAGTTGCAAGATGCCAGTAACTTCAAAACCTTATTGGTAAGTCCAGGAAACGAAATTCCATCATTTTTTTTCTATCAAAAGCATCTCAACCAAGTCCAAGACATAGAATACTTGAAAGAAAACTACATCTGGGCCGACTCTACTGTGTCAATACCGATGGACATAGCTCCACTTCGTCACCGGTATCATAGAAGTGAATGGTGGGGAATTTTGGTTTCCCTAGTTGTAGAAGATGTGGAGTCTTCACCTTCACAGGAATATCGCATTGGTTGGATTTCAAAGGTTCCTAGTCTCAAAAATATTTTGCAGCAGTTGTGTCACAAGACAGAGCAGGGACTCATCTCTGGAATCCAAAATCATAAATATCCTCACCTGTTGATTTTATATATTCCGATTTATAGGGCTCGCTGGTTTTATGTTCATGACAAATTTCAATTAATATTTTACTCTTCCAGTCTCAAGAGCAAATTAGTGATAAAGAAATGTGGATGGCGCATATTATGTAAGGAAGATGCTGAAAACTGGCGCACAAACCTGTCTGAATGCAACACTAATTCCGCCAATCAATGTGTTGCAAATCCAAGGGACGGTCGCTTATCTCCACACTTTTCATCCTGGAGATGGATATCCCGTCTCAAGGTTCCCCAACACTGCAAGACTTTCCTCTTGGCCATCCTCTGTGATCGCTTGCCCGCTAATGAAAGGTGCTCATTCTGCTGCTTGGAAGGGACTGTCATCCATGTTTTACGAGACTGTACCAGAGCTACTGCAATCTGGGTTCAAATGGTTCCTCCTGAGGTGTGTGATGAGTTTTTTTCAACATCTCTTCATGACTGGATGCACAGGTTCCTTCTGAAGCTCTGGTTTCCCGACAGGGACTATTATGCTGACTGTTTGAGGTTTACCATCACGATCTGGCTACTTTGGAAGGATAGAAATAGTTCCATCTTCAAGCGAAATTCTCCAACTCCAACAGATAATGATGGATTGTATTCTCTGATTCAGTCTCTAGTAAAAGAATATGCAATTCTTTTGCATCTGAAAGGGGAAGAGGGTACTTCTGCTGCGAATTCTCTCTCCCAGAACTCACGTCTAAAACTTTTTGTGAAACTGAACGTGGATGGCTGTTGTAATGGCAATCCTGGAAATGCTGGTTATGGGGGTCTCTTTCGTGACGTAGAGGGGAAGTGGCTTGGTGGGTTCTATGGATCTCTTGGCCTTGCAACGAATGTGAGAGCTGAGCTTTATGCCATTTGTCAGGGTTTGATCGCAGCTTGGGATTTGGGTTACAGAACCATGCTGGTTGAAACTGACTCATTAGAAGCAATAAATCTCATTAAGGAAGCCAATATTGAGGATTGTGCCTACAGTGGCTTGCTTGCTGACATACGTTCCCTCATGCAAAGAAATTGGTCCTTGGACTTGATCCATTCTCTTAGACAAGATAATGCATGTGCAAACATGTTATCAAAGCTGGGAGCTGAGCAGCATGAGGTCTATTGCTTCCTGGCTCATCCACCTCAGCAGCTTCAACCGGCATTGGTGGCTGATGCCCTGCAAGTTCAACTTCCTTGCCTCTAGTTCCTTCTTGCTCTTTCACCTTATTCTTGGGATGAATTACAAATTGGTGTGTGAGTGGATCTATTATTTGCTTTTTTCGTTTAATTAACCGACGTAGGAGTCGAGGTGCCGATAGTTATATCACAGGTGAGTATATCTTAGCTGGGAATTCTACCTATCTGTGGGTCAATGATGAAATGGTATAACCTTTTTCTCAGGCTTACTCGAGTATTGAATTGGAAAATGAGGCAATTAATAAACTTCATTCCTTCATATGTTTATGAATATTTAAGGTTTATAATATTTTTCGTGTTCAGATATTTTTTAAATCCAAGCATTCATATTCTTCAAGAGTGATGTTTGCAACTATTTATAGGTCTAAGTATGGTATTAGAAGGCTCTTAGAACCATTTTTAGGTGTAAATATGGTTAACAATGACCTCTTACGAGTATTAAGCTTTGCGGGACAAAGCATTACGTTTATGAAGGAGATGAGGCATATGAAGATGGAGATGGAGGTTTATGAGGATGGTGATGAGCGGGTGATCATGGAAGAAGATAAGAGTAAAAATGACTTTTAACTTGCTTATGGAGGTGGATGAAGAAATACCCATCAATCTCTCACAAACTACAGACTGATAAATAACAAATTTCATTTCAACCCATGTTTTTTATAAATTGTTCTTGATTAAAAGAAACAAATGAAAAAGAATATAAATAACATTAGTAATAAAATAAACAAACGAAATATGAAACCGTAAAAAAAAAAAATTATAGATTGCTATAAGAATAAAGTAACTTAATACGAAAGAAAACTGTTTAGTTTAAATTCAAAAAACGATTACAGTTTCCACACAAACTTAAAGCAAATCCTTCATCCGCTAATTTGCCATATCTATCATTTTGCCCGCTCACAAAATTTTAATTTCATATTTAGTCCAATTTTATAAAGTTAGACAATTTCAGTCCACTGTTAACATATATTTCAATGATTCAACCTAATGTATTCATTAGAATAACATAAAATTTAGTATTATTATTAATAACATTTACACATAATATCTATCATCCATTAGATATCTATTAAAAGTGAGCTAAAATTGATTAATTTTAAAAAAACTGAAATACGAGATGTGCAAGATGACCTAGATAAAATATAATCAAAAAGTAGATTTAAACCAAAAGGTGTAAAAATAGTGTAATTGCCCATGACAAGAATTCCTTAGCAATCTAACCCTAACTCAACGAGTTATCTAAGGTATGCGTTAAACCTAATGATATTTATATGACTGAAATGGAAAGAGTCCAAAAATAAGAGATTGTTATGTACAAGATAAAAGCATGTGACATACTTATAAGGATTCAGCAAACTGGGGGGCTTCCAAGTCAAGTTCTTGTCTCATGACACAGTTCATAAACCAATCGCAACTGAAAGTCCGGATCCCTTTCTTTGCAGCTATCATTGCTTCTTCCGTATCTTCCTCGCCTGTCACAAAGATTGTTGTTGATGTTTCTTTTACTTTCTCCACTCTACTAATCACCTAATATAAAAATAAATGAAGTTTCATAGCAATCCACAATTACAGAAGATAAATAAATATATTATGTGAATAAGATGATGTATTATACAATGAACATTTTATAAATACGCACACGAATGCAAAAGGCTTCTAGTTCTCTTTCTTTCTGTTGGAATGCATTCAAAATTCGTCAGAATTTTATACTATTATTATTAAAATCCAACATTTTCGAAAAATGCTGGACTAATTTTTCAATGCTTCATGTTTAGATGTTTCATGCGTTAAACATGTCGAAATGATAAGAAATAACACATGCAGCATTGTTTAAGGTCTGCCTAAATTTAGGTTTCATTAAAAAATAATCGGACTTACATTACCACCTGCGGACATGACAATTGCAGACAATATTTTAGCGGGAGTTTGAACATGAGCTGCAATACATATATTATATCCCTTGAACAGTGTATGAGAGCTAGCTTTTGCCCGTAAAACTGCACTCTTTAAATCGCATTTGTACTTCAGCGAATAATCCGGATCGTTCAGTATGTGAGGCAGTTCATCTGAAGATTCAATTTTAAAAATTAGTGAGTATGCTATCAGAATAATAATAATAATAATTGGACATAAACAAAAAAGTTTGTTCCAGTTTTTACCAACAAATCTGCCTTCCCGAAAACTTTCTTTTAACCAACTTGATGAGACCACCCAAGCACTGTGTAGTCAACAATAACTCCTTTTCATAAATAATCATCACGAGTAATCCATAGAAAAATGTAGTAGACATATATTGATGAATAATATGAAAAAAATTCATAAGAACCAGAGTATAAAAACATCTTCCACATATTTAGATTTGATTTTTTTAGGCTATACCATTTTTTTCAATAGCTCAATTTGATTATAAGCTGTTTCGAACAAAAACTTCCAGAAATTTATTCACAAATCAAGATGCCAAGATTTCAACTAGCTTCATATTAAAACTATATCTCGACTTAAATTTTTAGTATGACACTAAGCAAGTTAGCATTTGAAAATATTATTTTGAACATACCCTGAACAAAGGGCGGTACAGAAATTCAGAGTTTTTCTCACTTGTCCTGTGACAACGTGTGTGGTCATACTTCCACAAGTGGATACAGTTCCACCAAGGTCTTCAATCACCTATGCATAGAAGAAATGTTTAATGGTGTTAACTTAAAAATAACATCCAGAACTCAACGTGTTAGTTAATTTCCAGTTCTATTACAAGAAAAAATTAGAAAGCTTAATATTAGACCCTTTTTTCCTGCCAGCATCTAAAAATCGATCGTGGCAAAGAGAATGGCAATACAGTCGAAAGGAAGAGCCTAGGTCTCTCAAGGACAGTTAAAAAAATGTTACTCTTCAATTTATCAAAACATCTACAAAATGCTTGGGTAATTAAACATACCTTTGTGAGCTGTGTTTTCTTAGCATCATCAGCAATATTCATCAACATAATTCTAAAGCATTGTTTAGTAGATGGCGGTTCTATGTTGATAGGAGCTTCTAAATGTAAACAATTCTCGACACATTTTTCAGAACCATCTATAATCGAAGGATCGTGAAGGGCCTCTACAAAACAGGAATTGGCCTCATCAGTCTCTAAGATAAAACCGCAGCTAGAACCTGATTGATAGCCAACCAGCTGGCCCCCCTTCACTCTTTTTGACTTCAATGAAGATAAAGAGGCTTCCCAGGTCCTCTTTGCACCTTTTGTAGATTGAGAACAATAATTCACATTAGCACCAATTCCATCCTGTGAACTTTCTGCACCAGTGGACTGTCTATCGTCGTTTACTTGGGCAAATGGAGCAATGCTACTACAGCCTTTCTTAGGATTATGACTGTCCGATCCTGAGGTCACAACAAAAAATACATAAAAATATTAAATAGCCACTATATAAGATATTAAGTTTACTACCTTTTTTTCGCACACAAAATGGATATCATTTAAATTATAAATTATATATTCACATATAGAAATATGAGAGATACTGATTGATGCACTACCACTGAGTTTTTCATATTCTGTTGAAGATTCATCTTTCACCAAAGATTTATGTTCACTTTTACCTGTAAATTGTTCTACGGAAACATTTATCTAGAAACTTCAAATCTGTGTGTAACTTACCCGAAAACTTCAGCTGCTCATCTTCAGCAATGGCAGGTGTAAAGGAATTCTGATGAAACTGTGAAGGGAGACACTTTGTAGTGTTAGCGTCATCGGCTAAGCATTCTTTCATTACGTTGCAAACCATGAGAGTTGAACCACCAGGAAAGCATAATGATTTCTGAATATCAGATTTTACAGGTAACCTGCGGGCCCTTCCTTTGGTATCCACCTGTGCTATTTCTACAAAACCCTGTAGTTGCAATGCAAAATAGGAAACATCATAACATCAGAGAACTAAAGGAGCATCTTTTACGGGACCACTAGAATGGTCACATACCAATAAAGTATTCTAGGCTCAAATGAAATATCAACCATTTATAGAATAAACCAAAAATGACTCTATGATCTGCTCAAGCTTCCAGGGAAGTCTTATTTATAAATTACCTGTTTAAGCCAAAACCCTTCTGATTCCTTGTCTCCCCAGCATAAAATAGAACGGATGCCAACACTTTGAAGTCTTTTCCGTAGCTCCAGAACCAATAAATGACCAAAACCCTGCAGGATATTAATCAATGACTAAGATAGAAACCTTAATTGAACCCATATTACCACGAGCACAAAACCTTGTAAACACATAGACAACAGATGACATGAGAAAGAGAATTAGGAAAAGGATTATCATGCAGTTTAAGTTGTCAAGATCAAAAACATCATATACATAAATGAGAAGAAACAATATACCAATAAGGTATATCATTTGACCCGCAAAGAAGAATTACCTTAGCTTAACATTAAAATTTGGGTAACTTCCAAAACAGCTGAGACCTATAAACTCAATGACCGTGTAATTTTTCACTATTTAATTTCACTGTCTACAGAACATTATTGTAAGATAAAAAGGAGAAAAAACAAGCATATGACAATTGGAGCTAAACCAGAAGCTTTATTTAATATTGTAATCAAAACCATATAAATGTTCTTGTGATTAACAATTGCAAGTTTAGTTCTTAAAGCTGACTCCAAATGAGACATTTTCAGAAGGGGGAGAACTCTCATTACTGAAATAAAGAAGAAAAATGTAAAATGTAGGAATGACCTTTCGTTGATGGATTGCATTGACAGCTGCAAGTGGGACCTCTGCAAATTCTGTATCTGCAGGGATGATTTGGTATGTAATTGCGGCTATAACCTGTCAAACATAAGTTAATCATAATTTAGGATGTAATAATGCATAACTACTAAGCTTCATTATATAGCTCACATTAGAAGAAGGTAAGAAAAGTTTTTATCATTTTATTTCTAAGTGTGGTGGTTTCTAAAGATGAAAAAAGGGAGAATTATTGGCAAAGATCGATCAGGACAATCATCGAGACAGTGTCAACTTGTTTGTAGAACATTCTATGATTAAATATATTCTGTGATTTGATTACCAGTCCAACAGACTCCACTAAATCTCAGAGCTAAAACTGTCAAGTTTTCTCTTTAAGAAATATAGACATGCTCTGCTATATGTTGTGCTCAAAAAGTACAGCCTCTCAGGGCTAAGATTGTTACATTATGCTTTCTCTTTAAGAAATTGATACGTGTTTACTATGGCTTGTAAACCGTGAACATACTAAAACAAATATCCATAATTTTAATTTATAGGATAGGATAGTGTGGCATGTACGCTTTTTAGAAATATAACACTGACAGAAAACGTGTTCCAATCTGTGACTTAGTTCTCTAGCAAATATGTATACCTTTCCTGAATTTGCAACACGAGTGGACTTTACCAGTAGGGTTCGATATTTCCTGCTAGACAAAACCTACTGTTAAACCAGGTAAAACAAGTTCACAAAAAAAAAAAAAAAAAACAAAAAAAAAAAATAAAAAGAAAAAAACAAAACAAAAAAAAAAAAAAAAAAAAAACCTGTGAATATATATTCTGATTAAATCATCAGTCAACGAACTAGAAGCAAGAAAACCATGGAAGCATTATGAACATGCAAGCGAAAGAAGCAGAATAAGAGGTTAATACCCATTAGTCACACATCTCTCAAGAAACTTGGATTGTTTTCCGGTATTTGCGGCATAATTCATTCCAGGTAGCTCAGTCCTGTACAATTGTAATACTTCCTGCAAACCCATTTACATGCACATTTCAGATAGGGAAAAAAGGGAGGTTAATTTATTACCCTAAATTTATAATTTCCAAAGTACTCAAAAAAGTGAATGAGTCGTGCTATTACATTCGAAATAACTTATTTACAACTCATTAATAGAGCGTTTGCCACGTCAGTTTTTGGGAGAAAAGTCATGTTTTTCAGTAGTTTTATGGGAGTCAGCCGGATTCTGAAGGTATCCAAACGCACTATTAGACTTATCTAATGACATATTGCCTACGTATTTGGAAACAATTACGAAAATAAGACTGATGTTAGACAAAACACTGTTCCAGTTAAGGAGAAGATTTGACGAGCTATAATAGGAAAGAGTTTAAAAATAGGAATTAACCCACCTTCGTATAAGCTGGTTTACACAAAGAGTTTGTTAGCCTTCTGTGTTATACAAAGTCTAGAAAAAGAGTTTTTATTTGTTTTAGTCTTTTTCTGCTTCGAAAATTAGCTTTATTGTGACTGGGCTATCCAGTGTAAAAGGTTGTAGTTCCTTTGTGTAAACTTTTTTTCTATTTCATGTCATCGATACATTCAAGATTGAATCTTTTGTAGTTTTCATTTCTTGATAACTAACAAGATCTGTCTACAAGTATTATAAAATCAATCTTGTCCCGTACAATATCACTACAATAGAGTGGACCCAAGTCCCAATGAGTCACGCACAACACTCTCCGATTGTAGAAAGAACTGACACAAATGCTTGAAAATAAACACTTACGATTAGCTATTCATCCAATTAGACCCTAAATAGGCATGGAGACGAGAGTGTTACCTGAAGGTAGGATTTACTAACAGAATCAGCATCCTTAGGATTAACCAGCACGAACTCATGCTCTATGAAATTATAAACCAAATAGCAAACATTATAAACATGTCAACGATTATTTGCGAGTTACTATTAATTAAGCAAGATTAGTGTAAAAACGAATCACGCATAAATGTATCATTGTACCTTTATCACCGGTTATAAAATCCTCATAAGCGTTTTCACGGTTTTCAACAACTGCGGCTTAAAGGAACATAAGTGAAAAACGTTAATCAGATCGAACAAACTCAAACGGCATTGCGTTTCGTATTATTTAAGCAATACCTGACACTTTGACCTTTCCACTTCGGGGAAGCGAGATTACGACGACGTTTGAGTCGGAGTTACAGGTGAAACGAGTGGCCTCGACAGTAACCTCGCAGTTACCTGCGTAATGGAAAGGTGAGAATCGAAGTTAGGAAGGAGCATTGAATCATGTTGTGAATTCTAGGGTTTGAAGAATCACCGATGGAGATTGGAGAAGAAGGTTTTCGTTTTGGCGCCATGCTCTCTTCCTGCTTTTGAGTTTTTGGTTTGGATTCGAAGAGACTAGACAGAGAGGTGAGCGCATTTTATAGTCGAAGATGGAGGGACTCTGCGCGCCGAGAACGTGCTCAAATTGTAGGGTATTTTTGTCAACAAGAAACTTGAAAGAAAATGTTTAAGATAAAAATGGAAAATATTTCTTTTGGAAATTTGCGCTATTATTTATATTCCTTCCTTTTATGTCTTCTTTTCTTTTACAAAAAAAAAACTACTTGGAGGTTTAAATCTTACGTTCTTTTATCATGTTAAATGTTAACTTTTAGCAAACAAAACAAATAATTACTCAGCTAATTTAGTGGGATTTTTAAATTATTTTCTTTTTTAGAAACTAGTATGAGTATTTTTTTTTCACTATGATTAATTTTAAATTATATTAACAAAAAGGAATAATATAGAAATTTAACATATTGTTTCTGAAAATATTTAACATGAAATTTTTTTCGTCAACCACTCTCGCTAAATAATCTTTAAGTTTAATCCCATCAAAAGAAATATATTTTGTATGATACCTATTACATGAATAACAAGAATTTAGCCACCTATAAGTTTAACGTTAAATATATAGATTAAATATATTTGTAATCTTTTAAATTTAACGCAAAATTATAATTTGTTAATGTTAGAAACTTTCATATAATTTTATTTTCAGATTAGAAACATTAAGATGATAACGATAATAATGACATTGCCACACGATTATACTCTACTTCAATCACAACAATAAAACTTACACAACAAAAATATAAGAGGGTTCTGCGAGAAGAACTTTTATAAATAAATATTTCTTTAACTTTATTTATATGTTATTTTTTAAAATATTTTTACCTTTCTGATGATTCGTCAACATTATCTTTAATTAGAGTCTTATTATTTTATATTTTTCACATAAGAATTCAACTAACATAATTATTTTAATTAATAAACAACACATATGAAATGAATGTGTGAATTAAACTAAATACAAAAAATTATTTTAAAGTTATAAAGCGTAAGCAAATTTCTATTTTTTTCGTAATAAAATTTTTTAAATAAATTAAAACCCAATTAAAAACCCGAATTCTAAAATTAATATTAAAAAATTTACAAAAACTAAAATTAAAAAGATTTCAAACATATACAAATCGAAATTCAGTGTACGATTTCCTTTAAAAAATAAATGAATTAGAAAACATGCTTTGTTGTACTACTTTCAAGTATATTTTTTCACCGTCAGTCCAAAATGTACAATTTTTTAAATATATCCATTTACATAATATTGAAAAAAAAAATTACCTAATTTCTTAAAAAAGATATGGCTATAATATAATCCATTAAAAAGGTAATAATTCTTTAAACGAGCGACATAAAAATCAGTTTTATTAAATTTTAACATACTCAAAACTCCTGCCTTACCCTCTTCCTCTTTCTCAGCATTAGCGCTTGGGACAAGTTTGTTTCTCGCATTCCTCATAGCCATGGCTATGCTGTTGTCTACAATTGTTGTTCCTTCTACCAAGCTTGTCATCTTCAACAACAGCACACAAGAGCGTGCACTTCCAAGTTTTCGCCATTTCTCAGGTAAGTCCCTCGATTTGTTAGTCAGTTCAATCCTTTTCGCTTTATCAGTGTACATCACTTCCCTTTTTTTCTTTTTCCAATGCCCCAATTGCGTTTTATGTGTGTCGAGTGTAGGTACTAGCAAGCACTTTGAGAAAGTGTCGTCCTTGATTGCTTTTGCGGTGAAGGGTGACTCCACTCACGCCAAAGCCCCAAGGAGAGATAGTAGAAACCCGTTGTTGAGTGAGGGGAGAGATGAAGATGAAGCTAGAGGACCCATTTGTCCTGGTTGTGGAGTCTTCATGCAAGATAAGGATCCTGACCTTCTAGGGTATTACCAACCAAGGAAGGTGAAAGTGGAAGAGTTTTCAGAAGAGGATGATGACGTGTTTGATGATGATGATGATGATGTTGGTGATTATGCAGAAGAAGGAGATGACGGTGAAGTGGGGTTTCTGAATGAAAGTGAAATTAAGCTTGGAGAAGAGATTAAGGGGTTAAGAGATGAGATTGATTGGGATTCTGATGACTGGGAAGCTAACGTACTGGATGAAGATGATGAGAAGTTGGAATTGAATGGGTTTGCACCTGCAGGGGTTGGGTATGGTAACATTACTGAGGAGTACTTGGAAAAGGTAAAGAGGAAGAAGGTATCCAAAGCTGAGAAGAAGAGGATGGCTAAAGAGGCTAACAGGCAGAAAGAAGAGGTTACTGTGTGTGCTCGGTGTCATTCCTTGAGAAACTATGGCCAGGTGAAGAACCAGACGGCGGAGAATTTGATACCGGATTTTGATTTCAATAGATTGATTTCTACGCGGCTGATGAACCCTTCTGGAAGTGGCAGTGCTACTGTTGTTGTAATGGTTGTGGATTGTGTTGATTTTGATGGTTCATTCCCTAGGATTGCTGTGAAATCCTTGTTTCAAGCATTGGAAAGAATGCAGGACAACTCCAAGCGGGCCAAGAAGCTGCCGAAGCTTGTACTTGTGGCAACAAAGGTTGATCTACTTCCCTCTCAGGTTTCTCCTACGAGATTAGATAGATGGGTTCGAAACCGATCAAGATCTGGAGGAGCACCTAAACTAAATGGGGTTTATTTGGTCAGTTCAAGGAAGGATTTAGGTGTAAGGAATTTGTTGTCCTTCGTGAAGGATTTGGCTGGTCCTCGTGGGAATGTGTGGGTGATTGGGGCTCAAAATGCAGGGAAGTCTACTCTGATCAATGCTTTTGCGAAGAAACAAGGAGCTAAAGTTACCAAGCTGACAGAAGCTCCAATTCCTGGAACAACACTAGGGATCTTGAGAATTGCAGGAGTTTTGCCTGCTAAGACTAAGATGTTTGACACTCCAGGGCTCTTGCACCCATACTTAATGTCAATGAGATTGAATCGGGATGAGCAAAAGATGGTTGAGATCCGGAAGGAACTCCGGCCTCGGTCATATAGAATTAAGGTAAGTTACTTATTTCTATTGCTGTTCTCTATCCTGTTCTAAATTGTCAGGGGTGCTTTTGTTTTCTTGCCAGATTTCAAAATCCCTTTGTGCATGTTCACAAGACTTCAGAGCTAACAGATTAGTTTAGTAATATGTCTTCTACATAACAGTTATGACCATGTTTTGGCCTGAAGATTCTGAATCATAAATATGCATACTGAGTCAAGACTGCAAGGTTTTTATGTATATTTTGGAAAATGAGTAAAGTTCTCACATGCTGCTTTTAATTTACAGGTAGGACAAGCAATACTCATTGGTGGCTTGACAAGACTTGACCTTGTTGGAGCCTCTGTTGAGACAATATATGTCACAGTTTGGGCATCATCAAATGTTTCTCTTCACATGGGGAAAATTGAAAATGCTGATGAGGTTTGGAGAAAACATGTTGGTATCAGGTTACAGGTACGCCTTCTCCTGTTCTCCTTCCTACCTTGAAATCTGTATTTTGTCTAGCTTTGCCATCTTTATTTCATTTTATTAAGTTGCTCATGCTAATACCATCTTGAAAATTCAAGCAACCAGAGAGAAGATTTAATATATACTTGTGAAGAAGGGTGTATGGTTAATCTTGCCCCCCGTTCCCTTCTCTTCTAACGATCTTGTCCCCAGTTAACCTTCACTAGCAAAGAAGTCTTTTGCATCATGTCTGTAGGTTTTGCTTAGCTAGTGCATATACCTTGAGTCTAACAAGAAACACAACTTCTCGTTTTTCCTTTGGGGGGCAGGGCTTGAGCAATGAAGATCGGGGGAATGTGTTTTTGCACCTATTTGTGAATTTTGAACATCATACACAGTTTTTCCTGTACAATGCCGGCACGAGAAATGTTAGAATTGACTTTATTTTTCTAATCAAGCTATAACATTCCTATAGAAAACCAACTACTTACTGTGTATAAAATAAGAAGACCATATATGAATTAAATAAGATTAAACTATACCTAAACAACCAACCTCTGTCAAGTCCAAATTACAGAAAATAAAAATAGTATCACACCTTGGCTAACATTGTAAATAGATATTTGAATCTAAACGAGGTTAATGTTGTCTGGATAAGTGGGTTTTCTGGTAGATTTGCTTGAGCATGGTTGATATAATGGCTGACTGAAATGAGGCTAAATATGCTGATTTTGGTTATAAAATATTTGCTTCTTGAGTTAAAAACTATGAGAAATTTGTTTTTCTTTTCAGAATTCAAAACCATTTACTAAGGGTTAGGATCCATTTAAGTACTTGAGCAGTATTGAACTTCAAAGTGGGGAGCGCTGCTACTATTTGTTTCTGGAAATATTTGGTGTTAATGGTCACCTTTTACTTTCTAATTGATTTGCTGTATGAAAGACTTGGTCTCACTAGTTGAAAAATAGATGCCCTTGTCGCATTTTGAGTTTACGCAGCAAAAAGTGCAATCCTAAATGTGAATGCTTCCTGGTTGAAAAGGGGAGTGTTTTGAAAATCTTCTATAATTTAAAACTTTGTGGAGGGTAACTCTGTAGTGTAAATTTTGGGATTTTAGATGTGCTTTATATGTGTGTGAATGTGTGTTTGTTGTTTGACATAAAACAAAACTGTCTTCTGTTCATCTTTCTTTGTAATGTTTGACTAATTTGATGGTATTCTTATTCCAGCCTCCCATTGGTAATGACCGTGCTGCTGAGTTAGGAACATGGCAAGAAAGAGAAGTAAAAGTGTCTGGAACTAGTTGGGATGTCAACAGCATTGACATAGCTATAGCAGGTTTAGGTTGGTTCTCACTGGGCCTCAAAGGCGAAGCAACCACGAAATTATGGGTCTTTGATGGGGTTGAAGTAACTTTGAGAGAGCCTTTGGTGCTTGACCGGGCACCATTCCTTGAGAAGCCAGGATTTTGGTTACCTAAAGCCATCTCTGATGCTATTGGCAACCAAACCAAACTTGAAGCTCAAAGAAGGAAACAACTTCACAATGAGGATTCGGAATACGTGGGAGCAGGAGCAGGGGCAGGGGCAGAGTTATCTGCATGAAAAGAATTTTGCTTGATTTTCATTAAGGATGTAACTGAAGTGACCTGTTGCATAGGCAATAACATGTTTGCAACTAAAGCTTCTACATCCAATTCTAGCTACTGGTTGGTGTATGATAGCCCCCCATCAACAGATACACATAAATGCACTTCTCATTGAATAGGTGTCACAGTAGTTTAGAAGGTCATTGTGTAATTTTGACTGAGATAAGTCGCATGACCTGCGGCTTTAATGTATATAAATTGGCAATTAATGTTAGGAGGTAGCTTTTCAAATTTTCTGTATTGATTGTCTTGGCACCTAAAAGAGAAGTGTCGGAATATAATTTCATTTCATTTGTTCGTAGCTGATTAATTACTCTTGGCCCGTGCTTTGTCGTGTTTCATGAAGGTTACACGCATATCTCAATAGCTTTTAATAGTAGAATCAACTTTATCAAACTCTAAACCAAATAAACATTTTTAAAGTAATTAGTTATTTTTATATCGAAAATTAGGGTGCCAAATGCGGCGTCGAATCTGGCAACTGAGTTGGATGCGTCCATTTTGTGTCGATTTTCTTTACTTAGTTTTCTACACAAGAATGTGCGCATTTTAAAGTTCAGGTGAAAGTCATGAGAACAAATCTTTACAGAGAAGTCTTCTTTTGCTTTTTTTTTTCTTTTTGTAATTTGAATACTTGCAGCTTTTACAACATCAGTACATGAAACAGTCACATTTTTTTTTTCATCTTTCTCCTCTCCCTATTGACCATACATTTAACAGAGAAGGACAGATTGAAGGTTGAAAACTTAGCCTATACAAGAGTTAAAGAAAGCTGAAGCTATGGATAACATGGTACAATATTAGAGCTAAATGGCCGCAAGCTAAAACAACGTTTGGCATTCGGCCTCTTTGGCTGGTAGATGCGTTCAAAGGTTTCCTCTCTAGCTCATGCTGTTACTTTGGGTCCAGTTTCTTCAGAAGAAATTCATAAAAAGAAAAGTTAGTGAATGAAAACCAAATTCAAGTAATAATTGAATCATCGAGATAAATCATATAATATGATAATAATAGCACTAAATTTGAAATTTGAATTCAACCCTTTATTATTTACCTTTGGTTTCATAAGATTGAATGAAGTCTTCAAGCTGAGCGTCCAAAACAGCAAGATCTTCACCGCCATCAAGATCAAACGAATCTGGCAGCAAATCAACGACATCATTACCATCAAACTCATCCTCCTCACCATAATAGGTTCCATCCTCCTGTTGCTGGCTTAGCCAGAAGTCATGGTACCATGTGAATGTCGTCACCAGCTGCCACCATTCTGGTGAAAAATCCTCCACTTGGCGGAACGCAGCTGGAATGTAAAGCGGAGCATTAGGGTTCAGTGTTGATCTTCCTCCAGATACTAGTGCCATCTTCCTCAATTTGTTTCAACGATTCTGATCCTTGTTCTGCGTCTGCACCACAACCAAATCAACCAAAAAAGAAGACTCATAAACAACCCGTCAAACACCAAAGTAACAAACACGTTTTCGAGTATAAGCATGGATCTTCACCAAATTCCACGGTTCAATCCTTTAGGTAAAAGATTTCGAAAATGTAAATAGGGAGTTATTATCATGATTGATTTCATCAACTACACGAATATCTGAAAAATTGTGACAATTTTTTGGTTTAGGAATCGCAAATTCGTAACTCTTGTTTTCCCCCATGGAACAACATGAAACGATCACACACACAAAAAACGAAAAAAGGTCAGATCTCAGGTGAAAAATCAAAAACCATCTCAGTATTGACTAATTCGAAGTAAAGATCCGTTAATCGCTACGTAATAAAATAAAATAATTCAAACAGTAACATCAGCAAAGAAAAAAGAGGAAAAAAAAAGCATTGTCTGACGGAAATTTCAAAACCTAAAAGTTTCAAACACGAAAGAATCAAACATTGGTCTCCAGGTATCAATCAAGCAAAACATCAAACAATTAATAAATTTCCCACAATTTACAAACAACCAAACCGATCGCTGGAAACTTCTCATTTGTTTTCTCCGTCCGCGTTCCCCAAAACACAAAGAGAAAGCAAAGAAAAACACAACGAAACTTCGTCGGAACGAAATCCTCGAAATCACGAAGAGATCGCAAAGAGAGAGAAGAGAGAATTAATTACCTAAGAAATTTCGTTATCGACGAGCAAGCGAGAGTCACGCGTCGAGGCGAGTCGCGAGGGCGCAATTTAGAGGGGGAGAAAGGATCACTCCGAAGCCAGAGTTCGGGAGAAATGGGGCCCACCGAGATAGGTTCGGTGAACGCACCGTCCCGTTTGCGTCTTGGTTCGGACGCAACGTTGCTGAGGTCAATGTCAACTGTGCGCGTATTCCTGCCCGTGTTTGTTGACCCTAACGCGTATTTATTACGGTTTTCAGCGTTTCAATGTTTTCCCGTTTCGTTTCTACTTTTACGGTTCCTAATTGTTTTACAGTTAGTAAAGTTAGTAATTGTGCCTTAACCATTCAAAATTTTAGCCAAGAAGGTGTGTTAATTACTCTTTAACTTCCTTGTTACGTAAATAACTTTTTTTTTAATACTTATAACTCATAACTTCCTTTTTAATGCTTATAATTTTATATTACTCTTTTGGATTTAACTTATGAAAACGACTAAATATAATTCTTACAATAGATAGATATAAGTTATTAAAGGACATGGGAAATATTATAATACATAGTTACTTGACCATTTAATTTAAACTATTGTCAAATTTTATGTAGAGTTTTCTTTTAGACGTATGAGTATAATAATAATAATAATATAATAATAATAATAATTTCTCTTCAAAACCCTTCTATGACAAGTCCATAATATTTACTTTGGAATAACTTAATGGGTCATGAAAAAGAAATCTTCTAATAGAATATAATAGATAAATTATTTTATGATTGAATTTGAGTGTTGGGATTGCTTGAAGTCAATAAATCTCATCCATTAGAAAACTTTCAAAAGCATATGAATGTCACGGAAGAATGTTGCTATTTTAAAGTTATTACGTAATATAAAATTGACCAAAGTCATTTTGGAACTAATAAGAAGAATATATGTGGTAGGTGTAAGACATTAATTTTATAAAATAAAGTTTGATATAGGGTATGATTAAGAAAGTGTTATTGGTTGATGTTGCATGAATGAGATTTTATTATCATCACTTTATTCATATTTGAGTTGTAGGTTTTTTTTATCCTAAAATATTTGAGTGTTTTTTATCCATTTAATTTATAATTTTGAGTATATTGTAGTGAGAGTTTATTTTGACTTGAGTTAGTATAGTTGAAACTTATTAAAGTTCACACCTCTATTTACCCATGACCAATATAAGTAGCAACACATTAGTAGTTACAACTACAATAAGATCAGTAGTAGACCCTCTCACTTATTTTTATTATTAGATTATATGAAAAATATTTAAATATTTATCATCTAATTCTACTTATGAAAGTTATTGTTTTTTTTTATGAGTTTATGAATAACACAAAATTTAATAATTCTAATTATTATGAATACTATTATAATTGTGTGACTAGATTTTTAATATATATTATTGATAACCTAAATACTTTAGTGGTTGATTATGTATGATCTATTAAATAATTAAAAAATTAATATTTTTTAGTGACAACTTTTTCATAGGTACAAATCTTTCTATAGGTAATCAACAAATAAATTACTTATTATTTATTGAAAATTAAATTCATATTGATAATTTTACCCGACTGAGTTCATAAAAAATGTAAATTTCAGACATTTTTACAACTTAAGATAATTATTTGTAATTGATAATATATATATATATATATATATATATATATATATATATATATATATATATAATTATTATTATTATTATTATTATTCTTATGCTGTAAAAGAAAATTTCATGCTAATCAATCCAATATTAATCATATTCTTTCTATAATCACTGTAAAGATTGCTGAATATATTTATATTTTAATAATTCAATATTTAAAATACTCTTTTTTAAATTGATAAATAAAAGTAATTATTCTCAACTTGTCTCAAATATCTTAAAATCTATCTTGAGAAAACTCATCAGTGAAAAATGCATGTTATTTGAAGTGTTAAAGGGAAATGAATTGTAACTACAAAACCTTTGTCAATAGATTGAGTGTTTTTCAATTTTAACATGTTTAGTCACATCATGTTACATAAGTGCTTATGACTAATTTGTTATCACAGTATAATAGTATATGAATGTCGATATTTATTTTAAGATCACAACGTATCTTTTTATCTAAGTCTTCCACACACATATGCAAAGTCTTGAAATTTAGCCTTATGCTATAGAATAATTTTTATCCACACTTGATCTCCAAGGTCTAAAAGAAACATGTAGTACATAAAGAATAGTTTTTTTTTTCAATAACAAAAAGTTAAATAGTTTGCATCAACATATATCTATAAGGTCAATGTGTCTTACTTCTTGAAAAAAATATATTTCATGGGCTTGACTTCAAATATAGAGGAATTAATCAATTATTTGCATGTCTTTATCTTTGATCATGCATAAATTCACTTACTACATTAATTGGATAAACATTTTATGGTTTCGTTACTAACACAAAAATAATCATTTACATCACTTAATTTAGGTCTAATGAAGTAAAAAAAGTGCAATAACATTTTTGTAAATAAGTGAAAGCAAATTTCGTGAAATTCCTGATTGGTCAAAGTAAAATAGATAATTTACGTCAAACTTTGTAGTATATGACATAAATTATTTTTTTTACATTGGTCAATAAGGGATTATATGTAATAAATTTCATATGTAGGTTCCTCCTCATATTTCATTGTATGAAAACACACCAAAAACACTCTTTTGAGTTATGGTTTGTATTATGATATGATGAAATTAGATTCATTCTTTACTAATTTGTATTATGAGAGTGACTAAAAACATCACATATAAAGATTGTACAAAATAGACTTATCATTAAGGAAATAAAAGACAATATTTTGATAAGATTACCCTTCTTTAAGATATAATTAGGGAGTGGCGAATCTAGATTAAAAATTTTGAAGAGGGCCAAAGTAATATATTTAAAATTTAAATATTTAATCATTGTCACTAATATAACAAAAGTATATATAATTTATTATTAAAATCTCCTCGTATGTTTCTCTTTAGAAAAATGATAGTTTTGAGGTTGTATTTGATATGGAATTCATTTTAAATAAGTTTTCTAATTTCATTTTATATTCACATATTTGAATACATTTTATTGGAATAAGTTCCAAAGAATTAATATGAAACTTTCCATTTGTAACTCTTTGAATTGTAAAAAGGTTCCTCTTATTCACCAATTAGATCTTTAGTATCGTGCTTGTGAAAATATGTGAAGAAGTAAATCTGTATTGTTTTCCTTTCACATATATATTTCCTTTTATCACCTTACAAAAGTAATGTATTATTTTATTTTTCATCAACATACCTATTTTAAAAAATTAAGACTAAAAAATAATTTATCAAAATTCAATCGAAAATTAAGAGAGTAATTACTAAAAGAAAAATCTACGATAATCAAGTAATCACAACTAAAAAAATGGTTATAAAAAAAACATATAGTACATAACTTTTTCATCTATATTCATAAAAAAATATATATATACAAAAAATTGATGAGATGAAAAAAGTACTAAATATTAAACTAATATTTTACTATCAAAAGAGTGTGTTAATTTTTCGTCTTAAAAAGTGGAAGAGAACTTATAAGAAATGAGAGCAGAAATAATGAATTTTGATTCTAACTTTCTATTTTGTTTTTTCAAAAACAAAAGATATACAATCATGAACGATGAAGTGAGAAACCTAAAAGAACTCTCAGAAAGAAAATGTACCAATGAATCTTTTATTCTTTATTATATTTTATTATTTATTAACATTAAATATTATATTTTATAAAAGAAATTAAAAATTTATCTATTTTAATTTTCATCAAGATAATATATACTATATTTAATATATATATATATATATATATATATATATATATATATATATATATATATATATATATATATATATATATATTTTGGGGCCTGTGATCCTTAGAGCACTACTAACATTCGCCATTACAAGTGGGTAACTTGTTGACCATATATGTGAAAATGGATATAACTTTTCTAATAGGTATTGGGAACCAACATTTAAAAAATGAGAGGATTCTAACTAGTTGTATATTCCTTTTGCAACCCTTTTATTATTTTAGAATGTTTTCGCATTTAATTTGTGAACTAAGATAAAAAGTAAAAAAATTATCATTCTCCTATTTATATCATTATCACAACTAATTATTTATTTATATGTATTTCCATTCCAAATCGAAGGAGAAAAAATATAATAAAAATATGAAAGATTTCATATTTACATTCTAATGTATATCCATGTAACACCAAGACATTGTAAATAAAAGTAACAAATATTTTGTTATACAAATAATTTGTAAAATGTGTTTGGGAATATAAAAGTGAATTAAATGAAAAAGAAAATTAATTTTTTAACACAAATGTGATATAGTATACAATAATATCTTAACACATGTTAGATATGTATAAGTTATGAGAAGGAAAAATATCCACAAGAGGTGTTTGACGAACAACAACTTAATGAGAGCTTTCATACTGATTTATTAGAAACTTGTCCAATATATAGAATACAAAATGGGGAGAAGGACAACCTAATATGTATCATCATAAAACATAATATTTGATAATGATAAAATAGAATAAAAAATATAATATTTCTATCACGTCATCTCAAAATGGACATGAATATTGTAAAGACCCAACTTGAAAGTAACAACTCGAAAAGCAGAAGGATACAATGACTCAGTAAACATATGAGTAAGTTGACTTATAGAAGAAACACAGAGAAAGTGGATAAGACCATCAACAAGCTTTTATCGGATAATGTGACAATCAAGTTTTATATCTAACAAAAGCACAGAGCATTGTCGAGACATTAAAAAAAACTTGATTCTGATAAAGACATCAAAGAAAGTTAGATCAAGATAGAGATCTAAGGCCAATTTGAGAGGGATGTTAGATGCAATAATTGTTGCATAACGTGAAGGCTACAAGAATATCTAACTCTATGGACAAACTTAGGATAGTTATTCCAATTAATGTGATTTTCTTTTATTTTATTATGACAATTAATTATCAAAATTAGAGCTGTCAAAACGGGTAACCCGGCCCGACCCGGCTCGACCCACCATGGATTGATGATTTAGTGAGCCAACCCAACCTGACTCACTTTTTAGCGAGCCAAAAAAAAATCGAACCCAACTCGGCCCATCACAGGTTGACAGGTTAAACGGGTTGGCTCACAGGCTCACTTAATTAAAAAAAAAAATACAATTTTTTTTCAGTCAAAACTAGATTTTAATTCTAATTAAAATCTAAATAAACTTTAATACAATCTAAATACAAACCAAAATATAAAAAAAAATTCAAATTATTTATGTGTTGGATAAAAAAACATAACATGACCAAAATGTAAAGCCCAACTTAATAAAAAAAAGTACTTGTGTGACCCTTTTATCTGCGGGTTGGCTCACCAGGGTTCTAAATGAGTCGGGTCAAAAATTAACCCGTATTGAAATTTGTAAAAAAATTTCAACCCAACCTGGCCCGAACCCATAATGAGTCGGGTTGGCTCGTGGGTTCCAACCCATTTTGACAGCTCTAATCAAAATAGGGAAAAATATAAATAGATTGATCAAATGTAACCAAAGGGTGACAAATAATACATACATTTCACACATATTCATAATGTCGCAAATAAGAAGAAATGACTCAATGTTGACCAAAGGGTTGTCACTTTCATTAATTTCATTTTTCAGTTCTTATTTTACCCTTAATAATTTACTTTATTGCAATTTACATTCTTGCAAACTCGTCATCGCCATTCTCTTCTTCGTCTATATTTATAATCTTTGTGTCTTTATTTTGATTCCTCCATCATTCCTTATTTAACAATAGAAAATATAAAAATATGGTCATTGAAAATAATTGTTGATTAAAGTTGATATGAAGCGAGATTCCAATGATTTTAGGATTTTTGTGACTTGATCCATAATATAAGTGAATTAATTGTGAACTTTGTTTTAACCATAATGCATAAACCACTACTAGAAATTTTCACATATTCATGTAATTTTTCTTGCAAAATTTTCATAAAATATTGCAAAAATGACTTTTTTTTGTCATTTTTTCCAAGAGTTTTAATCGACAAATAATTCTTTCGTAAATAATCATCTTCTACAAAATTATAAAATTCACAAATATTTCTTACAAAATTCATGTGAATAATGTTTTGTATAAAATATTTTTGCAAAAAAAAATAGTTGTTATTTTTTTGGAAATTATTTTTCATAAAAAAATTTGTAAATATTTTCTAAAAAAAAATTCAAAACAAAATTAATAGAAAATACTTCTCTTTTTTAATAATGAACACTCAGTCGCTTAAAAAATCAATCGAAAAACATTAAGTTTGTTAATCACCTTAAACGAATCCGCATCTATAAGTCTTCTTTATAATAACATATTCAATTTTCTTATCACTATCCAATGCAACACTTAAAATCTCCATTAAATTCCTAATACATATTTATCTTTAACTTTTGAAATTAATCTGAATACATTTTAACTAAAATATATATTTAAATTATAGTTCAAATTAAACACATATTTTTTTAGCCGTTTAGAATCATGGAGGAACTTAAATTTTTTGAACATGATTGCTTCTTTGTGTTTTTTTTTTCTTAAGAGAGACAGCATGTGGTGGATATGGTTATGAAAAGGCATTCGAGTTCTTGGCATGTTGAGCAATTCATTCGATTCGATGCACACACTTAATTAATAATTCCATGTACGATGAGGTGGGAGCATGAAGGAAACATGGATGTAAAATGTGCCAATAATTAGTTTAGTGCACATGGCTTGCTTCATTTGGCCAAATCAAAGTTTGGTTAGATATTCATAAAAGCAATTCCACACCACTAAAACTTGGTCCACCAAAACTTCTATTCATAAATCATTATCACACAATCTCATTCTTGTGTCAATTATATCATATTTTGCAAAAAAAAAAAAAAAAAGAGCACAACCACTTATATTATAATAAATCAATGCAACTATTCTTCAAGCCATGCCATGTGGTTCAATTATTAACCTTCATTTAAATAATGAAATCAAGTTGCTTTGTTTTAGATTGTTTTCCTGAGGTTTGCTTGTAATAGTAGTTTCATTTGTTGATAGTGAAATCACGTAGGTTTTATTCAAAGTATTATCATTGTCATAATAATATACATTCCAAACATAATTAATGTTCATTATTTTCAATTATTTTTAGAAATTAATTTCATTTTACATATCTTATAAATTTGAACACTTTTAATTCAAAGTTTATTAAAAAAAATGTTTTTTTGTTGAGTATTTAAAATGTTTTTAGCTTTTGTATAAATACTTTGTTGTTTAACAACATGACTGTTGATTTTGTTTTATCGCCTTTATTACACTGATTAATTCGATTATTTATTTTTTTATTGTTCTTCAGTTTGTTCTTAAAATGGGAAGAAACAAATTGACAAATGAATTAGGAATTGAAGGATGAAAATAATGACCATGTCATTTCACTTTACACAAAATCAAGTGATAAAGTCTTTACGTGAAAAAAAAAACATTTTAAATATTCATTACAATGCAATTTTTTAATACAAAATTAATTAAAAATATCTAAGTTTATAAAGTTTTAAAAATTTACTTAAATTTTTATTTTAAGAAAATGTTAGAGTTTAGGAAAGGCCTTCCAATCAGTAAATGTTTTAATTAAACTCAAATGGTTTTTAATATGTTCAAACTTGGGATTTATTGATATACTTTCAATTTTTTAATTTTTTAAGAAGTATTTGAGTCATATTTGTTTAGCGTATTAAAATAGTTGTATCTAAAATGAGAATGTATTAGCACATATAATTGACGAAAGTTTTAAAAATATTTTGTTTTACTGTTTTATGTCTCATTTTAACATAAAAATAAAATGGTATCATGCCACACTTTACTCACATCACATACAAGTTTAAATATCTCAATGTCGTTTTATTCAGTAGTATTTTTTTTATCATAACAATATCTAAATTTAAATTGTTTAAAAAATTATTTTCAGTAAACAAGTATAAGCAAAGTTTAATCATGAATAGAAAGTTTAATTTAAATATAATAAGATCAATAAATAATTCATTATATATTGATTAAAAATATATTATGTATTAATGTTCATTATAGTCGAAATTGATATTTAACTCGTAAAATTATATAAGCACGATAGAACAAAATTAGTAGGATTACTGAACTAAATTGTAAAATCACTGTTCCACTTTTCTTAGATAAATGAATTTAATTCAAATAAAACCTAAACTTAGTTAGAAATTATAAGTTGTATTACCTATTCATAAAACTAATTCAAATTCAAATTAAAAATTAAGAGAATTTTATGTTGTATTCTCTATCTTTTTAACTAAATGAATTTGAACTAAAATAATATATATATATATATATATATATATATATATATATATATATATATATCACTAGAATTTATCGGTTTACGATTTTTTGAATCTTTTACACTCTAACCATAATATCAGCTTTTTAACTCCCTTAGGATTAGGGATGTCAAAAAAATCCGTACCCGCGGGTATCCGCGGATAAAACCCGCAACAGGTAGAAAATGAATATCACAAATGGATATCCGCTACCCGCGGGTATGGGTATTTTTGATACCCGCATGTTAACGGGACGGGTACGGGTATCATAGTATCCGTACCCGTGGATACCCGTACCCGCTAAACTTTACCTTATATATATATATAAACAACATTATGAGTCTTCATCCAATAATAGTGGTCAGATTCTTACCCCACAAATGAGTAAATTACTTCCATATACTGTGGAGGTATTGATGTGTCTCTAAGACTGGTTATGGACCAACATGGAAGGTAATGAAATTAACACTTTTACTTAGATATTTTAATTAAGTGACTGTAAGAAATTTTTACTGAACTTCTTATGTTTTAAGGCTCTTCTAGATTAAAATTGGACAACATGAAACTTTATACAATGTTGCAAGAGGTGGACATTGATGAAGTTAGTAATTTCTTTAATATTTTATTCAAAAATAAACTACAATATAAATTGGTAGTGATTTTTTATTTGTTTGTTTTTCAAGAATCAATCGGAGAAAGGGAACTTGTTGATCTAAGCACTAATTATGGTTAAATATTTATTTTTTAAAATATTTTTGTAAATACCCGCGGATACCCGTGGATACCCGCAGATACGAAAAAAATAGACGGGTACCCGCATAACGGATACCCGACGAATATGGATACGGGTACGAAACAAATATTTATCCAGCGGGTAGGGTACGGGGCAGCTACTACCCGTACCCTACCCGCCCCGTTGACATCCCTACTTAGGATACTAAGTAATTAGATTTCAATTGATTTTCATACAAGAATTTGAATCTCATAAATAAAATATTAAATATCAAGCACCTGAATTATATTTATGAACTCATTAAAAATATTTCATTTAATTTCACAATGCATGTATTTAATCCACCTTCGTCAACCCTCCGTTGGTACTTGTGATTCTGTTTGAGGTACATATTTTGGTTTGAAAAGTATTGTATTTGTGGTGGACCATTTTTCTTTCTACAAAAGATTTTTTTTCTTGTCTCTTTTTGTATGACATGCGTGGTCCATTTAGCTTAGTATATGACTTTTTTTTTTACTGTTTCCCCTTCCTTCTTGTGGTTGTAAAACACTTGCTTAACTTGATTGTGTAGTGGTGAAATTAATTTAGAAGATTGGAATATAAAACACAATGATGATATGTTGGGTTCGTGCAAGGCTGATGATTATGATGTAATTGAGAATTATAATTGTTTAGGGTTGAAATAGTAGGAATTATAATTACAAACTCGAAATTAGATCATAATGTATGAATAGGAAATAATGGTATGGTTAAAGAACACTTAAATCACCTCCTTGTGTCTTGCATAATATTAAAAGAGTTTTAAAATAAAAATATAAATATTCTGTTAGAATCTTTATCCATACATTATAAGTAGAATTTTAAACGTAAAAATTTGATTCTTATAATAATTTTTTAGGTTAAAATATTTTTTTGTCTCAATTTTCGTCAAGTTTTTTCAAATAAGTCATAATTTTGGTTTTATGTTCAAATAGGTCCCAATTTTCGTCAATTTTGTTCAATTGGGTCCTTTTTTGCTAACACCGTTTAAATCATTAACGGCCATGAACAGTGACTGCCACATGTCACTTCGTGATTTTTTTCAATTTTTTTTTTATTTTTTTATTTTTTTATTTTTTTTTAAATGTACACGTGTCAACCCAAGAGTGTACCACGTGTCACTTCGTGGTTTTTTGAATTTTTTTTGAATTTTTTTGAATTTTTTTTGAATTTTTAATTTTTTTTAAATGCCCACGTGTCAACCCAATAGCGTGCCACGTGTCAAAGTCAATGTTTTAAATTCAATTTGGTCCCTATATTTGTTATTTTTGTTCAATTAGGTCCCAATTTTTGTTAACATTAACCAATTTGGTCCCTCTCCAAATTAAAACTAAATTTAATTTTTATATTAAAATTCACATTTTTTATTAAATATTTTTATATAATATATTAAAATTCACATCATTATAACTTTGATATAAAAATTAAATTTGGTCACATCTTCGATAGGGACCAAATT
>Ga0214544_1002690_pt1 | contig 37247 bp, 30 predicted proteins | sample CNSS3metaG_FD_160074 | JGI IMG/M metagenome (GOLD analysis project Ga0214544, IMG submission 160074) | Root nodule microbial communities from cowpea collected in UCLA plant growth center, Los Angeles, California, USA - CNSS3 | ecosystem: Host-associated > Plants > Roots > Nodule | place: USA...
TTCACTTCTGATGATCCAATCTGAACATCAAAAGTTACTTTGGGAAGTGATTAGGTAGTTGAGTATTTCTCATAAAACATTGGTACAATCATAATTATTTCTTTCTCGAGAATATTAGCCATTCATCAGCTCACAAAAAGAGATATATACTCACTACCTAACCTTGGCGATGCCGAGCAGGTATCGAATAGTCCCAAGTTTGGCCTATGAATATCCTAGTCCAGTGCGCTATTTTGAACTATCCAGATATTCACCTACTTGGTAAAACTTCCTTAGACCCCACCATGGTCCCTGCCTTTCATCCCGCAATGTACCAAACTATGACTTCCCAAATACAAACACTTTGACACTGGTTTAATCTCAACTTATTAAAACCAGACTTAACTCTTATTTAACTAACATACTCTTGGATATTTTCAAAGGTCATAAAATGTGATGACTATCAATTCATGTCATTGTATAAACTATACACAAAGAATATAAAACAACGATAAAATGTACATGTAATTTTCTTCTATCCAAGCTCATTGAATAAAATAATATTTACTTTCACTTCACATCTATTTTTTTTTATAAAATAATGACAAAATAAGAATCAAAGAAAGAACTTTAAATAAATAATTAGATAAGGATTAGAATATTATAAATAAATATAATAACAAAAATATAAATTGAATAGGACCAGTGCATAACTGGAGATATATTAATTGAAATAAATAAACAGGACCAATCATAACTAGTGATAAATAAAATAAAATAAATAAATAGGACCAGTGCATAACTAGAGATAATAAAATAAAATAAATAAATAGGACCAGAGCATAACTGGAGATTAAATAAAATAAAATAAATAAATAGAACCAGTGCATAATTGGAGATTAAATAAAATAAAATAAATAAATAGGACTAGTGCATAACTGGAGATTAAATAAAATAAAATAAATAAATAGGATCAGTGCATAACTGGAGATTAAATAAAATAAAATAAATAATAGGACCAGTGCATAACTGGAGATGAAATAAAATAAAATAAATAAATAGGACCAGTGCATAACTGGAGATTAAATAAAATAAATAAACAGGACCAGTGCATAACTAGAGATAAATAAAATAAAATAAATAAATAGGACTAGTGCGTAACTGGAGATAAATAAGATAAAATAAATAAATAGGACCAGTGCGTAACTGGAGATAAATAAAATAAAATAAATAGGACCAGTGCCTAACTGGAGATAAATAAAATAAAATAAAATAAATAAATAGAACCAATGAATAATTGAAGATTAAATAAAATAAATAAATAAACTGGATCAATACATATTTGGAGATTAAATAAAATAAATAAATAAACAGGATCAATACATATTTGGAGATTAAATAAAATAAATAAATAAACAGGATCAGTATATAATTGGAGATTAAATAAAATAAATATAAGAGGATAATAAATGAAAATAAGTTAAAGGAAAGTAAATAGAACAATATATGAGTCAAAATAAATAAAGGATTGATATAAAACTCATGAGTTTATCAAGATTAATATAAAAAGAGCTCAACCTCACTCCCCTTTTCCTTATTGATTGAAGATCACACTAATAATATTTGTAGAGGACTAGGATCTCTTTGAATCTTTGCTCTAAACTTTCTCTCTCTAATTTCTCTTTCTTTCTCTCTCTCTTTTCTTTTTCTTTTCTTTCTCTCTCTCCTTTCTTTCTTTCTTTCCTTCTCACTTTTTCTCACTTCTCACGTAACCTTCATTCCATATGTATATATATAAGCTAAGCATGTGCTAAAATCATCATTGCTTTGCTTTCATTAATTAAGAGATAATGTTTATCTCTTTAGATTTTTTTTTCCTTCTTATCTTTTCTCATGATCTTATCTTCTTCTTCTTCTTTTTTTTTCTTTTTCTTTTCTATTTTTTTTCTTATCTTCTCTCATTATCTACTTATCTCTTTAGAAGATTTTTTTTAATACACACATCTATTTAATTAAAATATTTTTACCTAATATTTATATATATATATATATACATATTTTATTTGTTTTGTTTTGTTCTTATTGTTATATTTAATAAGTAAAAACTACATCATGATAAAATATATTTTTATTGTTTAAACTACATTTAGATAAAATATGAAACATTAGTAAAACCATAAGATTTTCTAATTGTTTTATTTAAAATAAATAATACAGTTTATTAAAAATAGGGATGTTACATTGGTAGCTTATAAAAATAGAGTTTTTATAAAAATGTAAGAAAAGGTTGTTTTTAAGAGTATTTTGTTGCATTTAGTTTCTCCTTTTTAGATCTCCCTTTTTAATAAAACTTTGTTTGCCAGGAAGTTCTTTATTTTTACTAAATTGCATGTGAACCCCTAATCCAAATTTCTCTTATTTGTACACTGGCTCGTGGTGAGTCATTTGCAGCTTGGACTTCTTTTGCTCTAACATCAAAATGTGTGTTTCACTAATAAATTGGCTTATCTAATTTGTGATGTTGATCAAAAGAGGCATAAGCTCTCAATGTTGTAATATGAGTACATGAACCAAATCTGATGTTGCAGCCCCTTATTCAAGAGAGAAAGTTGATGCACGTGATGCTGATCTTAGGGAGGATAGGGAAGTAGCGTGATGCAAGGCTTGAGATCGAGAGATCATGATGGGCGAAAGTTAATCAAGGGCACAAAACTTCTGGTTCAAATCGCAATTTTGGATTCGGGGCAAAGGAATCCGGTTTAGACCTTTTCTTAGTTTTTGGTTCATTTTCTAAAGAGGGTTTTTAAGGGATGAATTAGGGTTTTTTGTTTGAAAGCCTTGGCTGATCGAGATAGAGAGTTTTCCCTAGTATGTTAGGTATCTATACTTAGTTCACCCACTTAGATACATAAACTAGAATTGGACTAATAGACCTTCCTTTCACCATTTAAATTCTAGCCCTTTCTTTATCTCTTATATGCTTTTAACTTTGTCGATTTCAATGAAATACAATCATTTAAACTACAATTCTGATTTCCAGCTTTCAATTTGGTTGTTTAAGCTTTGATTGAGTTTTAAGTTTTCTAGTCTTTAATTTTTGAAGTTTTAAATTCCATTTTATGTTTTCTGCCTTTTAAATTTTGCAGCATGTTTAATTTCATTTATTACTTTCCAGTTTTCAATTTAGTTCCACGATCTTGAGTTTGTGGGTTGAGCTTGGGTTCATAATATGCACACATTAAAGGTTTCCTCTTGGGAACCACGTGACCCCAAAGTGGGCACATTTTACCAAGATGTCTTCTTGAGTGTCTAGGAGTCCAAAAGCAATTCATTGCATTCCACTTTCAGTTAGTAATTTTGCAGTGTTTAATTTTACAGTTTCATGTTTACCATTCTGGTTATTGTTATTATGTTTTTCTCGAATTGAGTTATATGTGCTAGCTTTACTTTTCTTTAGTAACTGGTTTTTTATCCAAGATTTCTAACAGTGTTTTAGTTGAATCCTTGTGTTCCATGCATTTTGTCAATTTCTTTGCATTCTGATGGAGATCCTAACTTCGTTTTCTTTGGATTGATGCTGTCATAGGATGATTTTTGCTGCTATCAAATCTTGCTATAATATGCCATTTTGAGAATTTAACTCTATTTTGATTCATGTAGTGCATTGATACGTTTAATTTAGCATTCTGAACTATTCTAAAGTCTTGCATTAGCATCCTAGTCCTTCATTTTTGTCATTCTGCACCTCTGGCATTTTATTCCCATTTGATCTTGCATATGCATTACTACTGCATTTTGGAACCATTTTTGAAAGCATTTTGTATGAGCATCTTTGGATTGAAATGTTGTCACGTTTGGTAGTAGACATAGGTTCTTCATTGATTGATTAAATTTAAGTTTTGCTGCCACAATTATCATGTGCATCATTGAATTCGATCCTAAGTCATCTTCCCTACTACATTAGGGTATTTATTTGGGTTTTGTTACTCTAAGTGTGACTACACAAAATCGAGTTAACAGAAATTGTGCCATTATCGGAGAAATGACGACTTAAGTTCTAGCTTGCTTAGTTTTTGATCTTACATTTTTATTGTTAGTATTCTGTTCTTATTTTCTTTTCTTTTTTTGTAAAAATCTGTCAACTATTGATTGTTGATTTATCTATTTCACATTCCTTTCTGATATAACCCCTTTGTTTGAAAAATTTGTTGAGACAACATGACTTTGTCAATAGAAAAATCAATGAAGGAGTTGGGTAACAACGGGATGTGCTTCCAGCTTCCCTGCATTCAAACGCAAAAATTTCAAGGGACACCTAGCTTTGAGTTGAAGCCTAAATTAGTGAAGTTGTTGCTAAAGTTCCATTGGATGGTTCATGAAGATCCTTAAAAGCACATCAAAGAGTCAAATTAGATATGGTCCTCCATGAAGCCTGGTGGAGTTCCAGAGGAAGCACTAATGATGAGAGCCTTCCCAATGTCATTACAAGGTGGAACAAGGGACTGGTTTATCTACCAGCAGTATCCATTTGGTGGCTGGCAAGAAATGTAGTAGAGATTCCTGGCCAAGTATTGTCTAGCATCATAAATATCAATTGAAAGAAAAGAAATCAATACCATGATACAATTTAAAGAGGAATGCTTGGTTGAATATTAGAAGAGGTTCAACAGGCTCTGTATAGCCTATCCAAATCATCAAATTTTTGAGCCACTACTTCTTGTGCACTTCTATGAAGGGTTGCATTGTAGATATAAGATGTTTGTTGATGCTACTACTAGAGGATCTCTGCTGGACAAGACACTAACTTAAGCAAAGAAGCTACTGTGTAAAATGGCTGGTGATGATCTTGTTGAGGTAGCTAATGAAGAACTAGTGCAGGTTTCTCTGAACTTACTATTCACATTACTTTGCATGTGGTTCAAATTTGATTAAGGTTGTACTCGACCAAATTCAACAATGTAAATGTTGTACTTAGAAGTTAATCCAAGGTCTTCTCTGAGTGACCATTGTTTTCAAAAAAAGTTTTCCATATACAACATAAAAAAGGGAGAGGGGGGGGGGGTTCGCAGATTCACAAAAGAATTCAAATTGTAATTGCAGATTAATAAAATAGTGAATGAAAACAGTATTGATTCCTTGATTCAGTTGAAATTTACCCAATCATAGATTACAAAAATTAATTGTTCTATCCAATTTGCTTTCCTGAAACCGAAAATTAATCAACTAAGCGAAAATTAACACGAATTCAACATGCCATTAAGCAAAGCATACTTCATGCAACTAACACCCACTGATTAAGCAAGTTGTGAACAACCTATACCTATTAAGCATGAATTTGCGATTAAGCATTCATCAATTAAGTGTTTTACCATGAAAATGCAACCTGAAGAAGAGTTAACCAAATATAACTCCAAAATGAACAACAACCTCAAGGTTTCATTCCAATTTCTTCAAGAAATCAATACAAAGAGTTTAGCTAGACATGGAATTTGAAATACAACTCAAGGGAAAATGAAAATGTATCATTCAATTTCAACAAAATGCTTTAGAAGCGTAACCAACAACAAGCATAGCATGAAAAACGTAAATTAATCTAGAAAAATGAAAACCTAAGGTTCGGTGCTATTCAAAACTGAAAACGAAACGTTAATAAGCTTCAAAGAGTGCAGAAATTACAAAATCTCCAAATGGGTGTTAGCTCTGTAAGACCCGAGAAATTTAAATAATTAAATAAATAATTATTTAATAAATGCGGGTAGTGAAAGCCTTTATGGCAATAAATGCTAACTGTCATGACGTGAAAAAGTACTAGCTTAAATGGTTGAGAGTACTTAATTGTGTGAGAGGTCTTGGGTTCCAGTCCTATGTATGCGTTTGTGTGTTATTGAACCATAGTATTATCTTAGGATATAATTTGGGCGTGTTAATAGAGATAAATTTCTAAGATTTATAAAAAATATCAAGAAATATGAATTGGCTTGATGGTGGTGCATTGACTTGGCTTTGACATGGTTGTGGGTTCGAACCTTGGCTTAAGGAGATTAACTTACTTTTGCTAAGATCAATTTTTGGTAAGAATGTGAATGGACTCCAAAACCCTAGCTGAAAAGAGGTAGCCAAGAAGGGCTGGAAAAACAACTTCCAGCCTTGAATGTGTATTAAATCCATTTTAATTCTAGTTTGCGTTTTTGAACCATAAACCATCATTAAGGACTTGATTAATTGGCCAAGTAAGTGGGAGGAGAGTGTTGGAAGGTGCATTTCGTGTTGGTTGCCTAAGGGAGAATTTCTGAGCATAAAATTGAACCTAAAGAGAGTGAGTGAGTGTGCTTGGGTGGAGACAAGGCCTGAAATCAAATTGGAATCACAAAAGGGCACTAGAGGAGCATTAGTGCGGGGAAAAATCCAAGTTTTGGGAGTTCTTAATGTATGTTTTACTTTTCTTATCGTATGAATATGTATTATGGATCATGCTTGATGTGTGAGACATGTGATTGAGACAAGTTTTCTGGGTTTCCTCGTGAACCGCCTGGCGGCTGAAGGTGACCCGTCAGGCGACATATGAGTTGTTGGTCGTTTTCTCTTTTTTTTGGTTTATCAGTGGTGTGGTGGTGTTTGAATTGAATTTTTATTGCACTTATACGATGGCCATGACACGACTGATCTATAATTGTTTAATTGGTGGAAATGCATGAACTCTTTAATGAAATTGGGATTTGGATTCATGTTGGGGTTGGAAATAATTAAGCAGGAATTTTGAATATGATCAGTGTACTATTATGGAAATTGTGTTAATATGAATAAAGCATTAACACTGCCATATGCGTGCATGTGAAATTATGTCAACGCGAACATGGGTACTATGATTGGAGTGCTTGGGAATTAGGTCTAAATTGAAATGAAGTTGGGCAAAGCCCAAATCGTCAAGCACCGCCTAGCGGCGCTTGGCTGCCGCTTGGCGACACTACAATTCTGCTGGTCATTTTGAATTTTGTTGTAATTGCGTGTATTGAGAGTTATGCTGAATAACTTGGTATGGATGATAAGGATAAGTGAGTTAGTGTGGTGAAGGAAACATATGCATTTGATATTAAAGGATTTATGTATGAGTATGTGATAAGTGGGTTATATGCTTTAAACTATATAAAGTTGTATGTAAACATGATAGAGACCGTATTTATTGGGAACTGTAATGAGATACCACATGTCGTTAATTTAAGGTTATGGGTTGGTTAATTGGTAATGTGATAAATTTAAGGTAGAATGTATCATGGTTGATTAAGGGGAGGTCATGTATTAATTGAAAATTTTGCTAAGTGAAGTGGGTGAAAGTGCAAATGAGAATGATATCCATGAGGTGGTCTATCTTGTATGCTTCACAGTTTGTGTTGTGTTAAGGTGCATGTACAATATTGAAAATTTGGTGGCATGTTTCAACTAGTAAATAAAGGAGAACTTGCTAGACATGATAATACTTGATTTGGGCATGAGTTATATATATATATTGAGTTTTTGTCATAGTAACATGTTTGGAATCGCATAATTGTTATATAAATGATGCATTGTTTGTTTGGGGTCTCTTAAGACTCGAGGAAAATGCCAAAAACTAGTAGCATTGCGCTACTGGTACGGCGCCTGGTGGCACGGGGCGAGCCGCCAAGTGATAGAGACCTAAAACAATGACAGTGGCCACTGTATGCGCATGGCGCCTGGCGGCAGGGTTGGTCATGCCAAGTAATAGGGGTGCGACAAGGGTATTGGAAGGCGCTTGGCGCCTAGCGGTGTGAGAGGCCCGCCAGGCAGTTTGGAGCGAAGTTTCACCTAGCGACGCGAGAGGCGCGCTAGACGATTTTGGGTGCAGAGTTGGTTCACGAGAAGGATTCTACACAGCTTTAGGTGAAGTTCATGATGCGATGCTTTGGTTGGGGCCTAGTTACGAGTGTAACTTGTATTGGGGTAACACGTGGCCACTCTAGGTTGTAGCCTGGTGGTTTAGGAAGTCTAGTGGAGTGTGCAAGATCGTGGCTCGTACGGCGAGGTTTCAGATGATTGCTCTCTTCAGTGCATTTGATAGAGTTTGGTAGTCTGGGAATAACTACGGACTTCGGTTTGTTTTGGTGAACTCCACTTGGTGTTGCAAATTGTGGTCGTGGCAATTTATTCCCGCGTGTGGACTATTAGGTGGTGGCTTGTAGTCGGAGGGGCGAGTAGACACTTGTGCAGCAAAGGTCGATCAGTGTACTCACTAAAGGGTGTAGAGTCAAGAGGCGTTTAACATAACGGTTGAAAGACGATGAACTGAGGAAAGGGAAAAGCTAACTTGGGTTATAGTTTTGAGACGCTTTAATTACTATCATGTTTTATTTCCTTATTTAAATGAGCTAACCCTATTTGTGTGTGTTTGACGATGATTATGTAACTTGTTACATGGGAGCAGAGGTTGATGTAGGTGAGCGTGTGGATGCATAGAGACAGAGTGGAGAATCATTATGGGAATTTCACTAGATTTCTATTTGGAAGTTTATGGATTATTTGTTTTGGCTTCATAACTATTTTATGGTTGTAATATTTGAAGATCACGGTTTTATTTAGTTTATTGTGTTGGATTTCAATGTTTTAAATTTTCCCGCGTTTTGGAAAAGACTTTGAGAATAAATGAGGTTGTTATTCTTATTTTTAGTTGATTTTATTTTAAATAAGTAATTTCTGGCTAGGATGTTATAGGTTCAAGATGCAAAAAGTGTGAAAATGGAGTCTCCTCTCAATGGCCCTTCAATGGAGCTCCTAGAAACGTGGTTCAGTTGTTGGAAAATGAAGACAAGGGGTTTGCACCTAAAACCCTAAGATAAACTCGTGGTCACATTATCACAAATCCACATATTTACAAAAATGTCATTCTGGTCAACAGAATTACAAAAATGGCACTATGGACCCAAAATGTTGGTCCAATGATGTGGACAAGCGAATTGACATGGCGTAGGAGAGTCAATGATATATAATTAGAGAGTAGGAGAGTCACTACAAGAAATATCGTATTTATCGACCGATATATATCCATCGGTAAATTACCTTTACCGACGGACTTACCGACGTATATCCCTTGTTGTAATTACCGATGGATTATTCCGTCGGTAATGTCTGTATGTAGTTGTCTTCTTCTTTACCGATAGATTAATCCGTTGGTAATGGTCAAGTGAAATACAATACGTATGCACAAATGGTAGGAAATTAAATACTTTTTTTGTTGGTGTGTGAGTAAAATAAATTTCTCAATTTATTATAGGCAGAGTATACGATCCCGAGAAATCATAGTAATGACATCCCTCATGTTAAGAAAGCAAACATCCCAATGACAAAAGGTGGTTATCTTATATATGGCATTACTCATATGCACACCGGTGTTGTCAATGTTACTCTATATGGACAAGTAATATTTGATATTTGTTGTTCCCATATAAGTTGTATGATGTAGAAAAACTTACATTAAATTTTTTGTAATTCATATATTCATTAGGATGGAAGGGTTTTATGCACTTCAAATGCAAAATATGGAACTGGAAAAGAAGCAGGAAATGAAAAGGGTTACGTAGTTGGAATGTCGATTTGTTATCCTAAACCCGGTTCTATCAAGATCGAAGATGGTGAAATTCTAATACTAGAATCTGTATATGAAAACAAGTTTCGTACTGTAGCGATGGGGCATTTCTACATTTACTTGGCAGAAAAAATACCAAACAAGTATTTGAAGGAAATTTAATGTGAAAGTAGATATTTATCTTTCTATAATAACTTATATAATTTGTAGCATAATTATAATACATCAATACAAATTCTTGATCATCACTATGTGTATTAATGTTGTCTTACTTTTAATCCATTACTTGTTTTATGATCATGTTCTCTTAGTGGGTTATATGGTGCACAATCATTTTTATGCTAAAAGAGCTTATACATTAAAAATAAAGATTTTTGTGAACCAATTGTCAATTTGAATCCATTGATAACAGAAGAATGAGTAGAGGTAATTATGAATCACACCAAGTGAAGATGAAGTGAAAGGGATAAACACAAAAACTGAAAATGAATAAGCTATTTTTTTTATATCTATGTAAAGATCCCTACAATTCACTTTTGTAAAAGGGAATTCAAAATATCTAAGATGATTAATTCTATAGATAAACTTATGATAAATCTTATGCACTTCATTTAATAATTAGTATGTTAAAAAGTGTTTTAACAAGTTAAAAAGGCTTGTTGTATTTAGTTTCTAGTATGAAGGATTTATCGGTTTATTTCAAGAATGTTGGTAGTGGTAGAATGATTGGTCTTATTATAAATAGAATGATTGTGGGCCGAAGGATGAGAATGATTGTAGACCTAGTTTTCTTTTTTTTAATTTCCTAATGTTTAGATGGATTATTTTGCATGTTTAAGTATGTATTTGATTTTAGTATTAAAAAGTCATTATACATAAGGTAGGTAGGAATGGAACAATGAATTTGGTCTCCCTGGAAGAACTCAATACATAAAATATATTTTCAATATAAAGAACTCGTGTTTATAAACATAAAAGTAAAAATTTGAATGCACATTACTTAAATCATGATAGTTTTTGTAACCATGACTTTTTAAAGAATAATGTTTTTTTGTATTATTATAAATAACATTAATACTAAAAAGTAGAAAAAATTGTGCAATAACATAGTACTTAAACACATAGAACTTTAATGTTTTTATTATATCTAATATCATCACATTCAAATACTATTTGACGTCCTTCTTCCAAGTAATTAGATACATAAGTTCTTCCACTAATCTCTAATCTTAGTGTTTTTAGTTGGAGAATTTCATAGGACTTTACGGTTGACTGATCCATGCACGCCATGAACAAAAATATATTTCAATCTCCCAAAACGAACAATGTTTTCAAAATGTAATGGCAAATCCTGCATAAGAAATTGTAGTATTTATAAAATAAGGCATTTCATTAATTACAGTTTATAATTTATCAATTAAGCTTACATTTGGATTCACGACACCATTTACAACTAATTAAAATAATTCAAAATAGGTATTTCAATGAAAGACTTTGAAAGAAGAACAAAATGTATTTGGTTACGACCTAAATAAAAAAATTAATATAACAATAATTATATCCTCTTTTTACTCTAAAAACAATCACGTATGGAGAGTTATCGTGTTGTATTTGAAACTAATAAAATGATATTAAAAAAAAGAATTAATCTATTTTTGGTATATAACCACTATTGCTACTTATAAGGATATTGACAATTTTAGAATATCATAGTTCATTTGTAGTAAAACATTCCAAATTAAGAATGTGTATTAAGAAATTCTTCTTACAATGTAATACTTACAATGTACACCACAAAAATATAAAATCTTAGTAGGGGTTTATTAACAAAGGTTATAATAACCTCTAGAAAGAAATGGACATAGGAGAGGTTTTGAAAATCCTTGTTAAATACCAAGGGTTTTCTTAAGAACCCCAATAAAATTTAAATTCTCAATGTTTATTTCATTTTTCTGTTTTCATAATTTGTAAAATTTGCACTTTGTCTCTGAATAGGGCCACGTGCTCTGGAACACTATTCCTAAACAACATTCCATAACCTTATCAACCTAAAAACACTTTATCCTTGCTTTTGTGCTCTATGTGTTTCAGAAGCTCTCTTCGTTCTCCTTCATCACTTTTCCGTTCTCATCAAATTTCAAGTCTCAGGTAACAACCTTTTCATTCTTCATGCTTCCTCTTTCTATTTCATCACTATTTCTCTTTCACTCTCATAATTATTTCTCATTCCAATTGTATCTCATGTTTTCATCTTCCACATCACTACGTTGTATCCTTGATTTCAAGTTCGATTTCGCATCCCTTGCACTTTCGTTTTCAAGTTTCATTTCATCTTTTGATTTCATCTCACTACCCTAACTCACTATTTATTTTCCCTGTTCTAACTCAATGTTGTCAAGTAGTAGCGGTGACCGCAAACACTGCAACCGGATGTGATCTCGTATATCAAAATAGGTATAATTTTCAATTCAGAAACCTATTTAGCTTCTCACAATATCCAGTTCGCACTAATCACTAATTTTTGTTCATTATTTTTCAAAATAATGTGTTTTTGCTTTTCCAAAAGGTAAAAGGGGTATGAGTTTGTGTTTGATGTGTGGGCAGCCAATTAGAAAATTCCTACTCCATTTGATAATCCACATTTCTGAAATTTAATTTCACCGAACCTATTTCCATTTGAGCAATTCTGTCAACTTGTTTCTGTACACGTGTGTGGGTAGGGCCGGAATGGCGCGCGTTCCCAGGGGATCGTGGTCGCAGTGCTGAACTATGAGGATGTGTTGATGAATTTGGTGGTGGCAGAGGAGACACATATGGATCCATTGTTGGTGGGGCGAAGAGAGTGGGGGATTACGGGGACGCGAGGAACGAGGTGGAGGAAGAGGTAAGGGTGGGGTTGAGTAGTAGGAAAAGGGAGCATAGGAAGAGAAGAGGATGGTGCATTTGGGAGTTTCATAGGGTCTTAGGGAGAATGCCTTTGAGGTATAGCTATGGCAAGTTTGTTGATGATATTGGGGAACATGGCTTGTGTTACAAAGGTGGCAAGATTGTCTTTTATGATCAATCATGAAACGTGATTTTTTCACTTCAATCTCTATGATTTTAAATCTACTGTATTTGGTTTTACACTTCTCAAGATTTTATTTGGCTAAATTCCAAGCTCGTGAAGGAAGGCTTCTGTTTCTCTAAAGTCGGAGGAGACATTAACTCCCGAGTGAACATGGCATGAAATTCAATTCCAAAGACATGAAGGAGATGGTGAAGTTTGAGTGCAATGATGTTTTGCTATTAGGGGTTGGGGGCTGTCATTACAGGTGGTCGACATGTGAAAAAGCTTCTAATGGAACTTTGAACTCTTTATTCACCATGATATCGATCTGGTTGAAGGAAAAAAGTTTCAAGGTGGAGTTAAGAGATCTTATGAAGGTTCAATTGACATGTTTCGGAGTTTCATGTTGTTTGTGATAAGTGAAAGTTTTTAAGGGAAATGAGGGATAAGTTTTTAAGATTGTGGGGATTTTGTGTGAGCTCGGTACGTGTGAAATTTGGATTCACTATTATATGTTGTCATGTATACTGCTAGTAAATGCTTTCATAAGCCTCCATAAATCAGAAAATGGAGAGCATACAATAGCCTTCAAGATTTGCGAATATTTCCATGCAACTATTCGTACATGTGCCATTGTTGTTGGCATTGCTGCACTTATTACTGTCATTGTTTGTTTTTGCTGATGTGATGGAAATTTTTGGATCTAGCCTTTTGTTGTGAATATTTTTTGTTTCAGCTAATCAATTAGGCATAGAGTTATTGTGAAAGACAAATTTTCTTACAATCAACTAAAGTTTGATTTATGCAGTGCCAGTACAATACATGCAAATGGTAATTCAATAAGATCACATCATCCCTTTTATTGTTTTGTATAACAGATGGTTGAAAGTGGTTCTTATCGGGTGATAGTTGTACTTACAATTTCATATTCCTAATCAACCTTCAATATTAGAGTTTTGAAATTTCATCTTATGGTGAAGTCAATCTTAGTTTTGCATGTTGTTAGATGAAGCTTACAAATGGCTATTTTTTTGGTTGTTTTATGAATCTAACTTATATTTCTAGACAACTATCCTTCCTGTATATGTAAGTTACTTCGTTATGTCCTTCATTTTCGTTTTAGATATCCTAGTTGCATCAAATGATAGTGTGGTGGATAAACTAAACTTTTAAACTTTTGTTCCAGAACTATTTAGATGATTGGCATATGGTTAGTTCTTTGTGAAACAGTATTGATATTTTTTGTCTTCTCAGATTTCTTTCAAATTTTAAAGTATACCATTACTTATTTAATGTTTTTTTAGAAAATAAAATATTTAATTAATGTTATGTTTATCACTTACCAGTAACTTTTTTAAAATAGAATATTCTATACATTTCTTAATTACCTCATGTGTTTGATGCAACTTTTGAAGATTCATATGAATAATTGAACTTTTTCCCTTTTATCTTTGGAAAGATTTTTATAGATTTATGTATGTAGGGTTGGTATGATATAGAAATATAAGGAATGAATTCACATACAAAAGGCAATTTTGGTTTGTGATAATTGTTTTGGGGACATTGTCAACCATGAAAGTGGGATAACAATTGATTGGTGTGTGTACCATGTGCAATCAATTTATTATTAGATAGGTTGCAACACATGATGTTGAACCTTGATGGTTACCACACACATGCTCTATTTTAAGAAAGATTAATTTTAACAAATATCTTACACAACAACAATCCTTTTTTCTTTCAATATCTGCTCCTCCACTCACCATGCTCAAATAGATAACATTGTACTCTAGTTAAGGTTTTCCTGCTTTAGTTTCAGCCCTTCCAGTTCGTTATATATATATATATATATATATATATATATATATATATATATATATATATATATATATATATATATATATATATATATATTACAACTTTTGGAAAAATAAGAGCTAGAAAGTTTAGTTCTAGTCTTTCTATAATTTATATTTGTTTTCAATCTTTGAATTTTAAAATGTATTATTTTTTGTCATTTTAGCATTTAGACAACGTTTTATAGAGAAAAGGTGAGTGTATTCCTTCCTTACACCACTTCCTCCTTCCACTAGGTAAAAGTATTGGCTAAGACTTTAGTAAGTAACTTAAAAACAGACGCATATATGTAATATAATACATAGAATATAATACATATATGTAATATAATAATATTATATGATATATAATATAATATAATATGTATTATTATATAATAATACATATTATATTAAGGTTTAACTACGTCTAACAGATTTATTTCTGCAGTTAGTGTTAATTAAATACTCTTATATTTTGGTATATGTATATCTTATAAATATAACTTGACACTTCCTTATTTTGATTATATTACTATATTTTATACATTTATGCAATTATTTATATTTTAATATTTAATTTAAAACATATGGCATTTTCTTCTCTTTATCTCTACTTCAACTCTCAATTTCAGCAAACGTGGTCCTCTCAATCATAGCTTCCAATTTCTCTGCTTTTCTCTTCTCCAATCGGTCAATCACAACTCCAAGTACTTATGTTTTCATCTCAATGGACAAATCTTGGATAGAGATGCCTAGAAATACACCTCAATATATGGAAGGATTGAAGATATTTTTGGACTTTTCATTTGCTAATAGTAGTGTGAGGGGGAAGATAGTATGTCCATGTCCGAAATGCAACTTTAACAAGTGGCAATGTCGTGAAATAGTGTATGAACACTTGATTGTCAAACCTTTTCCAAAAGGATATATAGTGTGGCTTCTACATGGGGAGAGAAAAGGAGCAAATGTGACGGATGAAATACATGTAATGCCGAGAGAAAATGATGAAGTAATTCCCACTAATAATCCAATGCGTGACATGATTAATGATGCATTTGGGTATCATGAATACAATGATGACATGGTGGATGATAGGGAAACAGGTATAAAGTCAAGCCATAATATGAATGATGATCTTGGAGATTTTTTTTAGTTGATGCAAGAAAGTCAAGAGAGTTTATATGAAGGGTGTGATAAATATTCTAAACTTTCTTTCTTGATCAAGTTGTATCACATCAAATGTCTGTGCAAAATAACAAACAAGGGAATGTCCATGATACTAGAGTTGTTAGCAGATGCTTTTGAACATGCTAAAATACCACGCTCATTCTATGAGGCAAAGAAAATCATTAACTAGCTTGGTCTTCATTACCCAAAAATTGATGCTTTTCCAAATGATTGCATGTTGTACTTAGGAGAAGACGCAAATAGGGACTTTTGTAAGAAATGTAAAGCATCTAGATGGAAGGCAAAAAAAAAGGTACAAGTGACAGTGGTACAAGTAATAAAAGAAAAAAGACTCCTGTAAAGGTTTTAAGGTATTTTCCTTTGAAGTCACGCTAGCAAAGGATGTTTATGTCTTCTAAACTAGCTGAGCATATGCGATGGCATGCATCGAGAAGTACAAATAAAGGCATCTTAAGGCATCCAAGAGATTCTAAGGCATGGAAGACATTTGACCTTAAACATCCTCAATTTGCCTCACACCCTTGAAATGTGAGACTTGGTTTGGCTATTGATGGGTTTAATCCATATGGCAATCTAAGAACGAGTCATAGTATTTGGCCAATTGTACTTATGTCGTACAATCTTTCTCCTTGGATGTGTATGAAACAAAGTTTTAGGAATGGATGAACTTGACCAACTACAAAGTAGAGTTGTCCTCACATTGTGTCACATGCAGATGTTATTTCCTCATTCTTTCTTTACAGTCATGATTCATTTAGTTGTGCATTTGGCAGGAGATGCCAAACTTGGAGGACCCGTCCAATATCGATGGATGTATCCTATTGAGAGGTATCTAGGAAAATTAAAGTCTTATGTTCGTAATAAGGCACAAGCAGAAGGATCAATAGCTGAAGGATACATGGCTAAAGAGGCTTTAAATTTTTGTTCTAGATATTTAGATGGAATTGAGACTGTATTCAATCGACCGCGTCGTGTTAATGATGAACCTCATATTGCTCCATCTAATGTAACTACATTATTCCCACAAGTTGGAAAACCAGTCAGGGCTTTTACTTATTTCACTCTATCGGCAAAGGAAAAGTTGCAAGCACATCGTCATGTGCTAACTAACTGCACCATAGTTAACCCGTTTCTATAGTAAGTATTTATGCATTTTTATATAATTGTTTTTTCCTTCAACATTACATCATATATTTTATATCTTTGACATAGGGAATTTAGAGACACCTTACGAAGACAACTAAGAAGCCGCACACTATCATCCTCTGTGATGGACAAGAAGGTGCATAGAAAATTTGTAGAGTGGTTTTCATGTCGTATATGTATATTTTCTCCAATAATCTTTGATTTATATATATATACATACATACATATATATATATATATATATATATATTATTAAAATATTAAGTATGCTTATGAATTTGTTTTAGATAAGGAATGAATCAATTGGTGTCCATTCAATTGATTTAAAATTCTTAGCTATGGGTCCGATTTAAAATTCGTATATTGGAGCGTAACCTTTGGCTTAAAACACAAAATAGTTGAGTGTTCGGTACATTTGGGACAAGGAGTTATTCAAGTAGCAGTGATAATCAAATGCGGTTTGGAGGTGTGCCATATTACGGTCGATTAATAGACATAATTGAGATAAATTACCATGGACATTTCTTAGTTGTTTTATTCAAATGTATGTGGGCTAATACAACTTCTTCTAGAGGGATTAGGACTGATGACTTTGGATTTACATTAGTAAGTTTTGCACGATTGATCCACACTAGTGATAATGATGATGATGAGCCATAAATTCAAGCATCAGAAGCTCAAATGGTGTATTATGTAGAAGATGAGTTGGATAAAAATTGGTGCATACCTGTACATTTAAAGCCTAGAGACATGTTCAACATGGGTGAAGATGATGTTGACGATTTTCATCAATCTGAACCATTTGAGCAACAAGACTTAGAATTACTATTTCCATATGAGGATGGAAATATACAACTAGCAAGGTAATTGTCACAGAACATTCTTTTTCCTTATCCATAAATAAAGGCTTGTGAAACTTTGACTATGTGAATTGATATCTTGTCTTTTTCAATCTATTCCACATAATATTTTCAGTATATCTAGCTTCTCTCTAGAAATATACTTTCAGTATATCTGAATATAGGTAGTTTTTTGGTAACCTTTACTGAATTAGTATAGCTTAAGTAGTGGTTGATTATATTCTTGTTTGATGGTATAGTCAGTATCTCCTTTGTTTGAACATGATACCCTCTCATCTCTAATGAATGTGTAAGTTACTTTCATTTGAAAATTGTTTTCAAATATACAAAACTCAAACAATAAATACTAATGAATGGTTCATATCATGACATCTCAGTTAGCCACATTACATATAATTAAATTATCAAGCATCTATATGAAAAAATTTGTTTCTTTGCCTTCTATATATATATATATATATATATATGTGTGTGTGTGTGTGTGTGTGTGTGTGTGTGTGTGTGTGTGTGACGTGACAATTTAAATGGGCTGATTTAGATCATTCATTGATATATGTGTGGGGGGTTAACTCATGAAGTGCGGGCTGTAATTTAGATGAGTCCCGCTTTTAATTAGTTTTATAAATGGACTATTTTATCATAGTTAGAGGGCAGTCCTGCCTATTTGCTATTTTTCCAACATTTCTATTGTCGGAGTATTTCTTATTTGTTTATGATTCCTTCATTATTAAAATACTTGTTTGATTAGAAGGAGCTGAATATGAGGCAGAGGCGCTGGATGGAATATTTGAAGGATTACGACTTTGAGCTTCTATACCACTCTGGTAAAGCCAATGTCGTTGTAGACACCTTGAGCAGAAAAAAGAATTCATATGTTTGCTACGATGATGAAAGAATTGGAACTGATTTAGAAGTTGTGGGATATGAACTTTTCAATATAAGGTGTAGTATGTTGCGGGTCACTAATGAGTTTCTAGAGGAAATTCGGGTGGAGCAGGAAAAGGATCAATAATTGCAGCAATTCATTGGAGGGTTGGGTACTGATAAAGGAAAGGACTTTAGGATGGGCAAAGATGGCATCCTACATTTTAGAGAGAGGGTGTGTGTACCTAGAAAACCTGCCCTGAGAAAGATGCTCTTGGAGGAAAGGCATAAGATTCGTCTTAGCATACACCCAGGTATGACCAAGATGTATAAAGGTTTAAAAGTAACTTTTTGGTGGACTAGTATGAAGACTGATGTGGCAGATTATGTAGCATCGTGTTTAGTATGTCAGAAGGCGAAAATTGAGCATCAAAGATCGGGTGGTACGTTGGAGCCTTTTGACATTCCTCAATGGAAATGGGACAACATTTCCATGGATTTTGTTACACACCTGTCGAGGTTGGTGAGAGGGCATGACTGAATTTGGGTGATTATAGACAGATTGATGAAATGTGCGCATTTTCTGCCAATTAATTAGAAGATGTCTATGGACAAACTGGCAGACTTGTATGTCAGAGAGGTTTTTAGGTTACACGGTGTGCCAACGAATATAGTGTCAGACCGTGATCTGAGATTCACATTGAGGTTTTGGTAATCGTTGCAGGCAGCATTGGGAACTCATTTGAGATTGAGCTCTACTTATCATCCTCAAACTGATAGGTAGTCTAAGAGAACCATTCAGTCACTAGAGGATCTACTGAGAACATGTGTGTTGGATCACCTGGGGACTTGGAGTGATATGCTACCATTTGTGGAGTTCACGTATCAGAATGGCACCATAGGAGGCTTTGTATGGTAGGAGATGTAAGACTCCTTTATGTTGGCAACAAGATGGGGAGTCAGTGGTACTTAGGCTAGAATTTTTGCAGCAAACCACTGAGAAAGTCAAGGTGATACAGGATTAGATGCAAGCAACTCAGAGTCAGCAGAAATTATACGCAGATAAGAGAAGAAGGCCGCTTGAGTTTGAGGCAGGTGATCATGTGTTCCTTCGAGTTACACTGATAGCTAGTATTGGGAGAGCTCTCAAGTCGAGGAAGCTGACTCATAGATTCATCGGGTCGTACCAGATCATGAGAAAGATTAGACCGACAGCATACCAGATTGCTTTGCCACCTCACTGGGAAAACTTGCACAATTTCTTCCATGTATCACAATTGAGGAAGTACATTGCAGATCCTACTCACGTGTTAGAGGAGGACGATGTTCAGGTGCGCGAGGATTTGGCAATTGGAGTTGGACCAGTGAGAATCTTGGATTCTTAAGTCAGCAGCTTAGAGGGAAGTAGATCTGATGTTGAAGGTCCTTTGGGATGACGCAACCCAGGAGATGATGTGGGAGATGGAAGACCTCATGAGGAAGTCGTATCCATACCTATTTCCTAGTAAGTCCAATTTTTTTTGACAAAAATTTTATAATGTGGGGAGAATGTAAGACCCGCGAAATTTAATTAATTAATTAAATAAATAATTAAAAAATGCGGGTAGTGAGAGACTTTATGACATTTAATACTAACATGTATGACGTGGAAAAGTACTAGCTCAAGTGGTTGAGAGTACTTGGTTGTGTTAAGAGGACTTTCAAGTCCTATGTATGCTATTATGTGTTAGTTAATTATTATTATTTTAATAATATGCTGGATCATGATGAGTAATAATATAATCCTAGAATCTTAGGAATTGTCATGAAACATGAATTGGTTGAGTGGTTGTGCATTGATTTGACATTGGCATGGTTATGGGTTCAAACCTTGGTAGATCCAAATTAAGTTTCCTTTTTGCTAAAATTAGTTTTGGCATGAATGTGAAAGGATCAAGAAACCCTAACTGCTTGAGGAGCAGATGGAAAGGCTAACCATTCCATAATGGTTTATGAATGGCAATTAAAGTCATCTTAATGCCAATCTCGTTTTTTTTTTTGCCATAAACCACAATTAAGCCTTAGTAAAGTGCCCAATTAGGAATGAAAGAGACTTGTTTTGAGTCTGCCATTATTGAGTATTATGAGGAGTGAGATTTCAGAGAAAAACGTGAGGATCGAGTGAAGCAAAGGAATTGAATTGGGAGAGAGAGCTAAATGGAGGCCATTGGTGATCAAGGAGGAACTCTCATATTCTCAATTTTAAGCAAGGAATCCAGGTTAGGGGAGTTGAGCCTCGATAAATTTATGTTAATATTAAATGCATGATATACAACATGATATGGATGAACACCCGTCAGGCGATGCGACTCAAATTAGCTCGATTTTGATGTTTTGTGTGTTCTGGGTGGATTCTGAATGAGAAGGAAGAGAGCCTTAACTTTGATTTGATTATTGGACGCTAGAAATTAGGAAATTATGTTGTCCATTGGAGTTAATTTGATGAAATTTCTATGAGCTCTCTTTTAGGATTGGAAATTTGGGGTTTTAATGTCACGAGAATAATTGGTCGTTGAATGGCATTGGAAAAATGTTAATGGATGTGTTTAGGCTGTGAACACTTATAATTATACGTGAAATCGCGTGAGAATTTATAGAAATCTACAAGGGAAGGAAAATTTAAAAATGTTGAGGATTCGTAGGAGCAAGTATTTATGGAAATCTCCAAAATTCTATGCACCGCCTAGCGGCACTTGGATAGCTGCCAGGCGATAGGTGCATAATAGTGGAGGGTGCAGTTGAGTTGGCAATGAGAAGGAAATTCAATGTGGGGTTAGTTTATGGTGTGTAAAAGCAGAGTTGAAATATGTTGGCTATGGTATTAGGAAGAGTGAATGATACATAGAGTGAGATTAGAAAGATTTATAAAAGTTAAGTTGTGTTAAAAGAGTTGGATATAATGATAGTGTAGTAGAGGTCGTTGTAAATTAGAACATCATTGAATGATGAGGCATAATCTAACTTAAGAATGGGTTGTGATGGGGAGTTGCCTAAGATCAAGAAGTGTTATAGTCCGAAGGTAAAGTATAATTGGTATGTTATCTTTAAGGGAGTCGAGATTTATGTAGTGGTTGGACACTGTGATAGGTCAGTTAGGTTGTGACTGTGGCCTAGAGTTGAATAATATGGTTTGTACTTAAGTGGTTCTAAGGAATTGGTATAGTCAAGAGAGTGAATCTATCAATGAGTATGTTTATGACATAGAATGGGACTTATGTGACCGGTAAATATGCGATGCATCATGGATGGGCTGAGGAGGACTGGAATCAAATCTGATAGGCCTAAACCAGTACAACTTGTTGTACTGATGTAGTGCCTGGCGGTGGAGTCTGCACCGCCAAGTGATAGCTACATTCACAATAGCTACTGGAACGTGTGGTGCCTAGCGGTGAGGGACATCCCGCCAGGCGACACCTGGTGGCACATATCCCCCGCTAGGCGGATTGGAAGCGAATTTCGCCTGGCGACTCAAGAGCAGCGCTAGGCGATAATGTAGAGGCCAGATTTGGGTTTTGGTTGCTTTGAATGTGTGTGGTCTACAAGGCTTTGATGATATCTTGAAGGTCGGCTTGCTGGTGTTCCTTGAGTTGTGGCTCGGAACGTATCTTGAGTTGTGGCTCGGGATAGGGGTTAAGCACGTGACATTCTTTGAGTTATGGCTCAAAATGGTATCTCTTGAGTTATGGCTCAGGATGACGGATAAACACGAGGAACTCTTGAGTTGTGGCTCGTGTGGCTGAAGGTTGCCGGTGTGAGTACGAGTTGTGGCTCGTACGGATGGGTCCAGATAGATTGCTCTCCTCAATATGTGGCTGACGAGCTTGGTAGTCTTGGTACATTACAAACTATGTTCTTATTGAGAACTTCACCTAGCGTGAGTATGGTCTGTAGCTGGTTTCCCGAACGTGCTCTACAAGTTGTGGCTTGTAGGTGTGGCAACAAGACATTTTGAGATATTCGTCTAAAGACATAGACCTTGGATGACATGGTGTTGGCCATGTGATATGGAATCAAAGGATAGAATTCCTTTGGTGTGGTTGTATGTATATATGTTTTATATATATGTTTGTTTTACTGTTAGCTCACCATATCTGTTTGTGTTTGGCGTTGTTCGTGTACGCGGTACACGGGAGCAAATGATGTTGCAGGTGGATTTGGGAAGTTATAGAGCCAGAGCGGGGATAGACTGCGAGAAAAGAGTTTTCAGAGTTTTTATGTTTATGGTTTTTGAATAAATTTGTAAACACTTATATAATTGGCTTTTATATTTTATTCCAGGTTATAATTATGTATTTTTGGAGTAATTTCTTATGTATAAATGTTTTAAAATTTTCTGCGATTTTGGGAACTGAAGTATAATAAATGAGGGTTTTCATCATATTTCTTAATTTTATTATTTAAATTAGTAATATCTGACCGGATGTTACACATATTTCCTAGACTTAGATTTTTGTCACATGCATTTGCATTCATATCATCAAGGATAGTATGCATTGCCTCATACCATTCATCTATGATCTTCTTGGTTCCATTTTAGGTTCAATTCGTCATCCCTCATTCCATTAGATTTTATCCATTGCGTATCTTCTTTTAGTTTCAATCATGCATTTAGTTTAGTCTTTAATTAATAATTTTGCACTCTTCCTTAGTTTAATTTATTTTCCCCTCTTTTAGTTTTTTTTTTCTTTGTAGTCAGATGAAATTATGCAAGTTATACTTAACACACACCATTTCCTTAAATTCGATCCTGAGTCATCTTCCCCACTACATTAGGGGGATTTATTTGGGTTTTGTTACCCTAAGCGCAACTACATTAAATCGAGTTAACAAAATGGCGCCATTGTCGTGGAAACGGCAACTTAATTCAAGCTTGCTTAGTTTGGTGTTGCATTTTTATTGTTAGCATTCTGTTCTTATTTTCTTTTCTTTTTTTTAGTAAAAATCTTTCAACTATTGATTATTGATTTATAAGTTTCACATTCCTTTCTGGTATAACCCCTCTGTTTGAAAACTTTGTTGAGACAACATGACTTTTTCAATGGAAAAATCAATGAAGGAGTGGGGTAACAATGGGATATGCTTCCAGCTTCCCTGCATTTAAATGTCAATATTTCAAAGGACACCTAACTTTGAGTTGAAGCCTAAATTAGTAAATTTGTCGCCAAAGTTCCATGGATGGTTCATGAAGATCCTTATAAGCACATCAAAGAGTTCAACTAGATATGTTCCTCCGTGAAGCTTGATGGATTTTTAAAGGAAGCAGTTATGGTGAGAGCCTTCTCAATGTCATTACAAGGTGGAGCAAGGGACTGGTTTATCTACCAACAGTATCCATTTGGTGGTTGGCAGGAAATGTAGCAGCGATTTCTGGCAAAGTATTGTCCAACATCATAAATATCAGTTGAAAGGAAAGAAATCAATGCCATGATACAATTTCAAGAGGAAGGCTTGGTTGAATACTGGAAAAGGTTCAATAGGCTCTGTATAACCTATCCAAATCATCAAATTTCTAGGCCACTACTTCTTGTGCACTTCTATGAAGGCTGCATTGTAGAGATAGGATGTTTGTTGATGTTACTGCTGGAGGATCTCTGCTGGACAAGACACCAACTAAAGCAAAGAAGCTACAATGTAAAATGGTTGGTGATGATCATGTTGAGGTAGCTAATGAAAAACTAGTGCATGTTTTCTCTGAATTTACTATTCTCATTGCTTTGCCTAAGGTTCAAATTTGATTGAGGTTGTACCCGACTAAATTAAATAGTTAAATGCAGTACTTAGGAGTTAACCCAAGGTCTTCTTCGACTGACCATTGTTTTCAAACAAAACTTTCCATATACAACATAAAAAAATGGAGAGAGGGGGGTTTGGCAGATTCACAAGATAATTCAAATTGTAATTGTAGATTAATAAAACAATGAACAAAAATAGTATAGATTCCTTGATTCAATTAAAATTTCCCCAATCACATATTACAAAATTAATTATTCTATCCAATTTGCTCTCATGAAACCGAAAATTAATCAACTAAGCGAAAATTAACACGAGTTCAATATTCCATTCAGCAAAGCATACTTCATGCAACTAAGACCCACAAATTAAGCAAGTTATGAACAACTCATTCCCATTAAGTATGAATACAAGTCAATTTATTTGAAGAAACATGAATTTGACATTAAGCATACATCAATTTTGTGTTTTACCATGAAAATGCATGTTGAAGAATAACAGATAGAACTCCAAAACGGAGAACAACATCAAGATTTCATTTCAATTTCTTCAAGGAATCAATACAAAGAGTTTAGCTAGACATGGAATTCTAAATAAAACTCAAGGGAAAATGAAAATGCATCATTCAATTTCAATAAAATGCTTTAGAAACATAACCAACAACAAGCATAACATCAAAAACATAAATTAAGCTAGAAAAAAGAAAACCCAAGGTTGGGTGCTATTCAAAACTAGAAATGAAACATTAATAAGCTTCAAAGAGTGCAGAGTTTACAAAATCTTGGTGCTGGTTCAAGATGTAAAAAACGTGAAAATGGAGTTTATCCTCAATGGTCTTCAATGGAGCTCCTAGAAACATGGTTCAGCTGTTGGAAAATGAAGACAAGGGTTTTACACCTAAAACCCTAAGAAAAACTCATGATCACATTATCAAAGATCCACATATTTACAAAAATGTCATTCTAGTCAATAAAATTACAAAAATGCCACTCTGGGCCCAAAATGTTGGTCCAATGATGTGGACAAGCGAATTGACATGGTGTAGACGTGCCAATGATGTGAGAATGACGTGACAACTCTCTCCTCATATTAAGATTAGTGTCCAAGCTTTAAAATTGCTTCACAAAAATTACCTAAAAGTAATTAGAAATGAAAATTAGACCAATTAATGCCAAATTAATCAAAATTTTGAATAATGACCCAATAAAGCCCAAAGATGAAAATGCACTAACAATAGACAATTAAGCACTAAACAACCATCCAGATGGGCACAAAAAGACAATGGAATAAGATAAATTAATGAATCATCACTTATTAAATATACAAAAGGTACAATTAGTCATAATTAATTATCTTCAATGACAATAACCTTAGGTACACCAAAAAAATTAAAAAGAAAAAAGAACACAACAAAGAAGAGGAAGAAATAAATAGTAGCAACAATCAAAGAAATGAAAGAAAAATGACCTAAAATGGTAGTGAAAAGAGAAAAAAATGGTTAAAATGTTTAGATAGAGAAAAAAAATACAATTAAACAATATAAAGTAAAACCAAACTTCAGGTATGGTTAGTAAAGATGAAGAGGTTTTGAAAAACACAACTTGGTATGAAAAAAAAAAAGATAGTTTAAAAAAGAAGAAGTGAGCTTTGTTTCACAAAAACAAAGAAGAACAATGATTGAAGAATGACAAAAAAATGATGAAACTAATTGATAATAAAGGAAGAGGTTAATCATAAGAAGTGGTGAGTGAAACCAAAAACGGGAGTGACAAAAATGTATAGATTAATAAAAATCAAAACTTTAAGGTCTTAGATCTCACTTTACCATGTTGGAGAGATTGAGTTGGTGAATAGATTGTTGCAAAAAATGGCGATGGTTGAAATCTCTCTATTATGGTGTTTGAATGTGCAGAGAAGGTTAATAGCCTAGAGTTCTAAGAAAAGGAAAAACAAATAAAGTTGCTTTGTATTATTGCTCAATTTACTCTGTTTACACTTTCTTTCCTTCCAATTTAGTCAAAAATGGGAATACACTTTTAGGAGGTAAGTGCATAAATAACTTAAGATTTAACACACAAAAAAATCAAAAATTACAAAATTAAAGAACAATATCAAAAGATGATAACTAAAAAAAAATCAAAAAAATATAGCACCATAAAATAAACAAACCACCATATACAATTAGAGAACAGGAGAGTAGAGCAAAATATCATAACTTGTACATTTTACTCTTCAATAAGGAGCTTTGTACCAAGAAATTAAACAAAAAAAATCAGAGAATCAAAGAACCAAAAGAAGATGAAAACAAAATAAACATAAAAAATATACCTGGAAATCCTAACTGAAAGAACTATTGACCTAAATCAATAAAAACCAAAACTTGAACTCAATGAAACAGGAAAATGATAAAAAAACATACCTTATTGACTCTAACCTTCAAGAGCTCTTAAATATTTGATTTGTCCACTATTTCATTCATCTAAACAAATCTAAACCGAAAAAGGTTAAAAAAAATAACATGATTTTATTCAATCAGAAAGTGGAAAAGAACTGAGAGTTAAGTAAAAGTCAAAACTTTCATAAGAAAAAAAAAGGAAAAATACATACCATTGTGATTTTTGAACAGAAAAGACCAAATCATGTTGCAAGTTTTATGCTTGAGAGACTTGAATGTGGCCTTCAAGAGCTCTTGAATCTTTGATCTTGTCCAATAGTTCATTCATCTAAACAAAACGAAAGTCAAAGAAAAAAGAACATGAGTTTGTTTGATAAAAAAAGAAATAACCAAGAGTTAAGTAAAAATCGAAACTTTGATAACAAAACAAAAGAAATGGAAAAATACTTCTCATTGTGATTCTTGAATAGAAAAGACGAAACTTTTATTAGAGAAAATAAATCGTAGAAAAATTTATACCTCTTGTAGAAGAAGAGTAACTTCAAGAGAAGTAAATTAATGTGTTCATTCAGTAAAAATTGAAACTTTCATCATAGAAAAAAAAATACCTTTTATAGAAGAACTCAGGTAGAAGAAGAAAAGCTTCGAGAAGAGAATGAATGTGTTCATTCAGTAAAAGTCAGAACTTTCATCACAGAAAAAAAAACCCTAGAAAAATACATACCTTTTGTAGAAGAAAAGCTTTGAGAGAAGAACATGAATGTTTTCATGAAGTAAAAGTCAAAACTTTCATCAGAGGAAAAAAATTATAGAAAAATGCATACCTCTTGTAGAAGATGGAAAGCTTTGAGAGAAGAAAATGAATGTGTTCATTTAGTAAAAATAGAAACTTTCATCAGAGAAAAAAAGAACCATAGTAAAATACATACCTCTTGTAGAAGAACTCTAGTAGAAGAAGAAAAGTGTCAAGAGAATAAAAATGAATATGTCCATTTAGTAAAAATCGAAACTTTCATCAAAGAAAAAAAACCATAGAAAAATACATACCTCTGGTAGAAGAAGGAAAGCTTCGAGAATAGAAAACAAATGTGTTCATTCAGTAAAAATTGAAACTTTCATTAGAGAAAAAAACCATAGAAAAATACATTCCTTTTGTATAAGAAAAGCTTCGAGAGAAGAAAATGAATGTGTCCATTCACTAAAAACCGAAACTTTTATTAGAGAAAAAAATGCATAGAAAAATACACATCTCTTGTAGAAGAAGAAAAATTTTGAGAGAAGAAACTTTTGTAAAGAACAAACATTGGCAAAGAAAAGGCATTGGAGTGTAGAAGAGGTTGTGTTGAGAGAAAAGAATGTTGTGTGTAAGTGATGCGTGAGAGGAAAAGAGTGAAAAGCTTTTCTTGTTCTGTGGGAAGAAATGAATATGTTAGTGAGTGATGCGAACGGGGGGGAGGTTTAGGTTAGATTTTAGATTTGAAAATTTGATTATTGATTTATTTTATTTTGGTTGGAAAATCTCTTTGATTGACACGTTAGCACTTTTTCTGTTTGTGGAAAAAAATTGAATTGAAGTTTTGCAGATATTTTTTTTTTTTAAAAGTTGTTGATTGTTAGATCTCTATTTGTATATAGTATTAGATTGTCGGTTCAAGTTTCAAGTAAACCATCCTTGTTTTGTATGAGATGGAAGAACACTTGCATTTTCAAGAAATGTTTTTTTGTTCATTATGATATGATGGTTGGATTTCAAAGTTGTTTGATAAAATGATTTTTTGTTATTGGAGACTAAGGTTTGGGGTGACAGTGTTATTTAGGTAGAGTTTTCTTGATTAGTGTCTAAATATGTTTTAGCTTGATTTAGTATTGAAAGTTGAATTTTCTTATATTTTAAAAGTATAAAATAAACAACATGAATCTCAAAGATACTCACAACCAAGGATAGATTTAATTCATAGGATTAAGTGTGAAAGTTTGCATGTGAGAATGGAATAAGAGTTACAAAAATAAGAGCACAATGATATAAAGAAAAGATAAGATAGAAGCATGCAATTGGCCACAAGTTAAATCTATTTAATTCACTACAAAAAATTGTGTAAATGTCGGCGGTTATTTTTGTAAAATGTGGCAGTTTTAATCGCCACATTTTATGTGTGTGGCAATTTTGAAAAATGCCACAATTCGTGTCACCATAAACTAAAATGTGGTGGTTTCAAGCAAACCGTCACAACAACCGCCATATATTACATTGTATAAAGTGGTGGTTTTCTGGGGTAAATTATGGCAGTCGAAACTGTCGTAATTTGTTAATTAGAAATTAAAAATACTGAAAATAGTGGCACTTAAAAATGTCACAACTCACATTATATTACGATGTTTATAACTGTCACTATGATCAAATTCGTAATTCAAATATTTTATTCATTATTATTATTCACATATATTTTTAATAATAAATATTTAAAATATAGAAAAAATTAAGGATATTACAAAAAAAATAACAAACATTATATTTCATTAAACATATATAACAAAATTACATCAAGGTATCATGTTTAAGTATCCAAAATAAAAGACAAAAATTACAAGTTCAACATGCAATTCTAAAACTAAAGTTTTTATCTTAATCCTAAATTTGTTTGCTTCCACCACTTGATCGGATAACATCATTTGGAGATGGCATGCCACTCCCAACATATGGTACCTACAATGAATAAATAATGAGAATATATAAGTAATTGAATTAGATAGCAATAAACTAAGTTTAAGTAATATTCTTTTCTACATTATAGCTCATTAGTAGAGGAATGTAGTAAACCAACAACAATTGCAGCAAGATCTTCCGGGACGTCTTCTTTAGAAGCAATGTAGCCAAGCAACTTTTACACATGATTCTTGATAGTTGCAAGATCATTTTCTATCTTCACAAACTTGTCATTCGTATTTGGTAAAGTTGTACTAGATGAGCAAAATTGACACCACTTAATCCTGTAGTCGATTATTGAAAAGCAACCGTAGGACAAGCTCCAACTGAAAGTCCTCTAACTCGACCTGGATGCTCTTTTCCAAACATGACACCTATCGGGTCTTTGGAGATATATGTGAGGCACATTCTGGATTTTGTATGATCAAATCATCTATTTTTTCCTGCATTAAATGGCAAAGATTGTTCAAATTTGTTTTGTAACAATACTTATAAGAAAGAAAAAAATTTATGCTTGAACAAGTAAAATCTTATGCGGTCCTTAAGAAAAAGAATTGCCAAACCCAAAAAGGCTAACTAAATAATTATCAAACAACAAACTTCAACTAGACAATAAAGCAAATCCCCTGATAACATTTTAGAATCTGCAAAGTAAAAGGACAAAGCTACATTTTAACCATTTTCATTAAAGACACAACAACTATACGTTCTCCCATCTCATTAAACAACATATCACAACACTGTTTCATAACTACACTAGTTCACATAATTCAGTTCAAATTGGTCATGTAGTACTAGTAAAGGTAAGCAACAACACATATTACTGAACAAGTTCCCATTTCGAACGGTATGTTTATCTTAAGAAAAATAATTCACTCTTACATTGTTTAGAATAGACGTAGTAAGTTTATTGATTATCATATATTTTGAAATAAAAATGGTTAAATTTTTTTTCAGATACTAAGTTGTGGTCTAGATGCAATGAACAAAGCCATGACTACTCACCTTGATGCACTTGGCTACACATCAAACGTGCAGTTCCATTTCTAAGCTTGAATCTAATTCCTTTCATTCTATTCTTATTCATTTCAAGATAATTTGCATAAAGTGATCAAAATGGCACTTATGAGCTTAGTTTTTTTTCTATCAATGTGCCTCACAAAAATGATACTTGTAATTGTGACTTGTGAGCTTACCACAGTTTTATCATAACAATTTGCTCTAACTCATACGCTACATATTACCTTACTAGAAGCAAGCTCTATTATTACCAAAAACCTAGCCATCCAAATTTGAACCTCTCACTAACAATATATGATGATTACATTATACTTTTGCCTAATCAATCTAACAATTGATATACAGGATAAAAAGAAATTAACAAAGAAATAACTCCAATCTCCACAACCTCATCATTGACATAGGTGCCATTCTTTCTCTTATGAGTTATCTTTCATAGTTCGGCTCACCCAACATTCCTACCAGTCTCAATTTTCTATATATTCAAAGAAAATATTATAAGAAAAAGAAAACAGAATATATAACTCAAAATTGAGAACACAATATTAGTAAAAAAGTACCAACTTATCCCTTCTTCTTCACAAAGACATAGCACCACCAGTGTGAGGAATAATTTGTCTTTTCTTGATATCTCTATTTTTCTTACACAAATCCTACAAATTTAAAATTCATTAGAAGCTTATTGTAAATATACTAATTCATGAGGTTGTAAATATATTAATTCAAGAGTTTGTACCATTGTGGAAGGCTTGAGGCAATAATCAACAAAATCATCCCATTGTTCCATATTAAGACCTTCTAGAACATTCTTGATGAGTTCATTTATGTTGAGAAGTGGGCCGTAAAATTCATTCCAAAGCTTGCATTTATACTCCCTCAAGAGTTTTCCATTTTAAACAAAACGTCTCTTTTTTCTAAGTCTTCATTTGTCTTGAAAATAAATCGAGTCTTCAAATAATACAAATGTTAGTCAAAATCTATATTGAATAAAAGAAATAATGCTAGAGATGTTTAATGGCTGGTTATTTTACCTTTAAGGAACTTTCCCACACATTACCCTTGTAAGTATCTGGCATAGCTAACCATCTTTCAAAACTTATAGGGAACATAATATGATTTGTTACTAGCAGTCTACACACTCCTACAAGTAAAGTGGATACTTCCTTTGGTTGCCTTAAGCAAGTTCCTAATTCTTTTAGCTCTAGGCATATCTACACATAAAAATGAAACAATCAAGATGTAAATAATTAATTAATACAATAAAAATAAAAAATAAATAATAAATAATTATAATTATTTATTTGAAACTTGTTATGAGTACGAATGTAACTTAAATTCATACTCACGGGTAATGGGTATGAGTATTTTTTATATTGCATGTTAACGGGGCGGGTACAAGTATCATAGTATTCGTACTCGTGGACACTTGTACCCGTTAAACTCTAATTTAGAAGTTAAAAAATTTACATGGTTAATATATTAACACATTGATTTTGAATAAATTATTTTTTATCAAATGTGATGTGACCCCAACAAGCCCAGCATCAAGCCAAGGTACACCTTCAAGTTCAAGCCCAACAAGAGGCCTAATAAAAAGGGGCATGCTCAAAAAGATCCAATTGGGCTTCATCCAAGATGGCCCAAATCCACATGGGCTTCTCACACTCTTCACATGGACCAAATAAGATGTGAAGATTTGAAGAGGTGTATTAAAGAGCAATAGAATAACAATAAGATTGGCCCATTGTTTAGGCCTTGTTTTCTAAAATAATAAGTCAAACAATGTGTAGTTGAATTGATAAAATTGGGCTTGACTAAGCCCAATAGGAGATTTGGCCATGAGCTACCAAAGGTCCAAGGTGGACTAAGTGGAAGTCAACATTCCTTCCTACACCTCACAAATCCAAGGGCTAGGAATGCTTCCTCCTTTTCCAAGGCATCATCCAATGGTCGTGAGCATTGCTCCTTCTCCAAGCCATCTTCCACGGGCAAGATTGAATGCCTTTCTCATCCAAGGGCTAAGAATGCTTATGTGAATTTGCTTTCATATAAAAGCCTAAATTTTAGGCTATTGTAATCACTCTTGAATTTTAAGCAATAGATGCAGTGTTGAGAGTAATCCACTCCTATTGCCTTTTGAGAGTCACTTGAGCTAGAGGATTGAATCATCTCCTCTAGCCACATTCCTCCATCTTCTCTAAGATAGAGTTCATTACTCACCTTTCACTCCAAATTCCAAGAACAACCTCTATCCTTCACCTTGCTTCCACCAACCCACACTCTTCCATGGAGTTCTCTTCTTCACCTTCATCCAAGGGGTTCCACCAAATTGGTTTCAAATACAATCTCCCTTTCTTTGTAAAGTGTCATTCAACCTTATTTAAATGAATTATTTGGAATTTTTTTAAATTTATGATAATGATGTATTATATTTTATTTGAATTTATAGTTAAAATATTTTATTAAATAATTATAAATATATGTGTATATCCATGAATATTCGTGGATATTAAAAAAATATACGGATACTCATATAACAGATACATGCAGGAATATGACAATATATACGAGATAGATATTTATCAAGTAGATAGAGTACAGGTACAATTGACATCTCTAATTATAAATATACATTTCTATTTCTAATGTGTTAACTAGGAGAATGACATAATCTGATAAGACATAATAAATTTAATATTAACTATATATATTATCATTTTTTTTAACAAATAAACATATACTCTTGTTGTTTGTAAAGACATTAAATTATATAGATATTTTATTTATATTCAAATCAACTAAATCGCATAGAAAAAAATTAGTGATGATTTTTCAATAATGAAACCAAACAAATTTGACCAGGTAAAGTTGGAAAAATTTACCAAATATTTTTAAAGAGTAAAAAATAACAAAAATTAAGGATAATTGAACATTTTAATTATATATATTTTTTATTTAAATAATTTTATATTTTAACCAATAAAAATAATGTTTTTATTTAATAAAATGAATAATCGAACGTCTTTTTAACAAAAAAAAAGTGCTCTATTAAAAGTAGCCATTAAATAAATTTTCTCAACATTATTGAAAAATTATATATTTTTTAAATTATATTATTTTAATATTTTTATAAAATTATATATTTTTTAAAAGAGTATTATTTTTAAAGTGAAATAAGGAAAGTTTATTAGGTCAATCTATTTAAAAACGTTAGTAATATTTTGATTAGTCAAACGATAAAATTATAGGAGGTACTTAAATAAGGAAATCTTAAATAAAATTAAGCAATGCGTGTGAAAAATTGGGAAACTATGATCATATTGATAAAATAAAAAATATTAAATAATTAATCTTAAAACATGTTGTAGATAAAACTACGATAAAAATTTTGATTAGTCAAAAGATAAAATTCTAAGAGGTAGTTAAATAAGGAAATCTTAAATAAAATTAAGCAATAGGTGTGAAAAATCAGGAAACTATAATCATATTGATAAAATAAAAAATATTAAATAATTAATCTTAAAACATGTTGTAGATAAAACTACGATAAAAATTTTGATTGGTCAAAAGATAAAAATCTAGGAGGTAGTTAAATAAGGAAATCTTAAATAAAATTAAGCAATAACAGTGAAAAATCGGGAAACTATTGTTCTTATTATGTTAAATTTGAATGTTTTTGTTTTCCCTCTTTACTGTACAAGACTAACAGACTCTCTCACACTATTATTATAAAGTGTTTGTGATTTGTGTATTTGATCGTGATTCTCATTGTACCTGGTTCTTGATTTGATTGGATAGTTAGTTCTTTTGTGAATCGAATACTGTTGAACGCATTCAAAGGTGTGGTTCTCGATGACTTGTGCGAGGGGTAATGTTCCTGAGCCTCTGATTGCCTTCATTGTGGATCGCTATCTCTGTCGCAACCAATTCTCCCAAACGCGAGCGACCTTTCGCAATGAAGCTTCGACACTCTTTGCCGATTCACCAGTAAACGAGGTTAGTCTTGCTACTCTTACAATCCTTCTAAAATTTTCACAAATGAGTTGGCGTTCTTAATTTCTTCACTTTTCTCATTTCTTGGTGCCAAAGAATTTGTTGAGTTTGGAGGGGATTGTGGATCAGTATATATTTATGAAGAAACAGAACATACTGCTGGATAAAGAAAATGTCATGCTGATGCAAGAGAAACATAGAATCAAAATGTTGTTGCAAGACTTGCAGAATGTTTTGGATAGTTTCAATGCAAGATCATCACCCTTATCCAATGCCCCAACCATGATACAAAATTCTGCAGTTGTTCCTCCAATGCAAAATTCTAATAGAAATATTCCTGGTAGAGGCTTTTTTTAGTTGTTAATGAATTAAAATATGTTTATTGTTGTTTTTTTTTTCATTTTATTTGAGTTCTTTCCATCTTTCTTATGGATTTATGTTCTCCCCCTTTTTTTTTAGTTGTGTCTACAAGCACGGTTTTTCCTATGCAAAATACCATGTCATTGACACCTGAACCCATGGAGAATGTAAGCTTGTCATCACCTATGATTAGAGTGCCTGACAAAAAGAGAAAAGATACTCCAACAGTATATGGGTGTACAGTTGCAAAGAAACCACGTGGTAGACCAACTGGTAGGAAATATCAAGTCCAAGGTATGTAAATTGTTTATTCTTCTGTAAAAGGTATACACTATATGTCATCAATGGTATTTTACTTTATACTTATTTCTAGGTATAAACACATTGGTACCAACTCCAAGTAATAAAGTAGATTTTGGATCTTCTTCTGCAACAACTCAGTCATTGGTAGGGAATGATGCTCTCAGGGGATCACCGATTTCAACTAATTCAGTTTCCAAAACACTCCCCATAATCCATTCTAACCAATGTGATACACAAGTGTTCCTACCTTCTGATGTATCCCAGCCCATTGAGATTTCTCCTGCTGCAGCATGTAATGGGAAGGTCATTGTCTCTGAGTCTGACAAGGACAAGGATAGAGACATTTGGGAGCACCTGGATTTTTCAAACATAGGATTGGACGAGTGGTTCAAAACTGATTTTTCAACTTTGAAGTACAATAGTCATTAGTTAAAATATCAAGAGATATAAAAATCCTGAATCCAAATGTTTGACCAACCAGCTTAGGTGTAATGCTTAAAGGTATGTTTTAGTTTGAAATCTTTTTGTAATTTAGTGTTTTCATCAAACAAGCTCTTAACATGGGATTTACAGTTTCCAGTAGGAACAAGTCACTGAAAACAATTCATTTAAAATGTTGTAGTGAATGTATATCTTAATAAATAAAGTTTCCATATTCGATGGTCTTAAGCATTTAATTGTGTATTGTTTTCTTTCATGCATAGAATTAGAGTTGACTTTCTTCAAGTCCGGCTTTGATTACTGTGATGGATTGAATCTTACCAAGTTTCATTGTTATATTGGTATTTAAGATGAAAGATACATTCACTTGTTTTCTGTTCAAGTTACTATTCTTTGGTTTATTAGTTTGGTGTAATACTTCGAACTAATAATACCACGCGAGTCATGGAGTGCATTTATGTTTAATTTGTGTCCAGGAAGCAGAACACTGTTTATGTTTTTCTTGTGTCACACTAAATCACTGCAAAGTTTTTTAAATGGAGCAAATTATTTGTGCATTGTTGCGATAATATAAAAAAGGTGCATAATACTAAAGCAGTAGAAGGTCAGTAATGAGAAAGAAAGAATAAAATTTGAAACACAAACTGTTAGAATTTTTCATCCAAATATTACATTATGCTTACTTTAAACCCTAACGGCGTACAAAATTTTTTCATCCAAATAATACATTTTTTTTCAAAGTCACGATTTAGCTCTCTGCAAAACTCAATTTTAACCTTCAATTTGGTGTCATCCCGTGGGAAATCAGCCGTTCTGAACTGGGTTTTCCCATTTTTATCTTGATTTTTCAAATATAAGGAAGAGGGAAAAAAAATTAGAAAGAAATAACATGAAGTAGTTGGTCTGACTATGAATTTATAATGGATGTAGTTCTTTCCAAATTATTTCTCTGATGGAGGAAACTTTCTCTATTTAGATAACAATATACCACATATTCTTTCAATTCTTTATTAGATCTTTTAGGTTCCAAGTTATTGGATGCAAAGGCTAGGAAATTGACAAGTTTGTAAGGTTTAAGAATAGTTCTGTTATATGTGGTTTTCATTTTATTTGTTTGCCTTTTTAGAATGTCTTGGTAAATATATTTATTTAAGATGTGGAGATTCACATCTGAATGACTTAGTGTCATGTGTTTTTGATAGGAACTTGAGGCATTATGGGTGCTTAAGTGAGTATGAGATGTTTGTTGGATTACTCAGGTGTCATAATTGGGATTTCCATGTTGTTCATGTCACAATATCACAGTATGTGAAAACATACTTCAATCCAATACTCAAGATTGTATTTTAGAATGACTTGTCTTTGATTCTGCAGCACCCTTTTCTTAAATAGGCACTGTAGAATATCTTTACATTAATATTCAATAAAGGGGGAGGGATTATAGGAGATTTCCTATTTACATGGAGTAATTGAGAATCCCTAACAGCTAGGTGTTACGTGTATAGAATAATCTATTAAAGACATAATCAATTATATTTATACACACTAACATCCCCCCTCAAATTGATGCTGGTAAATCAACCAGCAACAATTTGCCAACAAGAAACGAATGGCGTTGTCGAGTCATAGCTTTGGTAAAGATATCTGCAACTTGAAGATCAGTAGAGATGTAAGGAAGAGAGATGACATTGTTGGTCAAGGCCTCTCGAATATAATGACAATCCACTTCAATATGCTTGGTAC
>Ga0214544_1002691_pt1 | contig 37243 bp, 21 predicted proteins | sample CNSS3metaG_FD_160074 | JGI IMG/M metagenome (GOLD analysis project Ga0214544, IMG submission 160074) | Root nodule microbial communities from cowpea collected in UCLA plant growth center, Los Angeles, California, USA - CNSS3 | ecosystem: Host-associated > Plants > Roots > Nodule | place: USA...
TGAAGTTATTCACCATTTATTTATCCAACGTAAACAGCCTCATCTTTTTTTTTTTTTTTAATTAAACATGGAAAGACTTATAAGAGACCTAATCAGATAAACGCGTAAAACGTTTTTTTTTTTTTTAATTAGTTCTTTCCTGTGCATTGAAATTACAAATAAACAAATAATTAATATACTAGCGTTATAGTCAATTAGACGTTATAAATAATATTATATATATATATATATATATATATATATTATATATATATATATATATATATATATATTTTAATCTCTACAAATTATTCAATTTAGTATTATAATAATAATTATTATTATAACTTTGGAAAAAAACTCAATATACTGTACTATTTGTATCTCAATTAGTACGTGAGTTTTTTTACACGTAGATACAAAAATTATTAAAATTTTAATACAGTAAATAAATAAAGAATAAATAAAATTTTTATCACATTGTAGAATTTCATCTTGAATGTGATAAAATAAAATTTTATTATGATTGTGGAGTTTTCACTCTTGAATTAAAAAAGAACAAATTAAGGTAAAAAATATAATGAGTTCAAAAACAAATTTGTTGTTCTAAATTTAATGCAATTTTTTTACTATTAAATATAAAACAAGTTAATAAACTTATTTATTATTATTAAACATTAACCGTTTTCACATAATTGTCTTAATCTTTTTATTTGCAATGTAAAATAATGCTAACCTAAAACAAACAAATTGAAAAAAATCAATAAATTTATTTTTTTGTTCATTATTTTTTCTTTCTTTGATTTGAACCTTGTTGAACTTGACATACTCAATATAGAGAGCAGCTGCAAATTTTCTGTTGAATGATATTTTTGAAATGACGTTATAATTAGAGAACAAATAGTAAAATGTTAAATATAAATAAGTTGTAAAATATTAATTAATGCATATAAAGTGGGGCAACGTGAATAGATATAATAATGTGACAAAAAAAAACTATCATATAAATTAAAAAAGAAAAAGAAAAAAACATGTTCAATTCATTAACTTTTTACATGAAAATATTAATTTCTTTAATTTATTAATTATTTTTCTGAAAACGTTACTGGTTTATCCATAGACTATCCGTTTCTTATAGGTTATTGTGGAGAATTCAAGAAATGTAATAATAAATTATTATTTTTTATTTTAGTAAAATATTTATTAAGTTTTCTATATTACGTGTTTGGTTTCTCCATCACAATAAATATATATACATTAATTAATTAAATATTAAATGAATGATAAAGCAGAAATGGCACTAATTAATGTTTTCTTGAATTTGCAAGATGATAATTAAATAAAAAATAATAATGGAACTGAAGGAGTATTTATGTGAAGCAGGTGAGTGAAAATGCAGAACTAATCCCCATTAGCAGAAACATCTATATCTATCTGTTGCTCACAGATTCAGCGACCTTGAAGGTAGAAAATGGCTCATATGAATATAAACTGCACAAGTTCAGAATCAGTGACAGGAATAGTAAAGGGTTCACATGAGTTCAAGCTAAAGGGTTATTCTCTGGTTAAGGGAATTGGAGTGGGAAGATTTATTGCAAGTGAGACGTTCAATGTTGGAGGGTATGAGTGGGCTATACACTTCTACCCTGACGGTATAGACACCCACGAACACGCCACAGTTTATGTCTCGGTTTACGTTGCGCTACTTTCCGAGGCTGATGATGTTCGAGCCAAGTTTGAATTGTCCATGCTAGACCAAAGAGGGGAAGGGGTGGACTTTGTCCTTGGTCACTTCAATGGCACCCTCGGGACTAAGCCTCACATTTTATCAACCGGGGATATGTGGTTTGTTTCATCTATTGTTGTTTTAACATTTTCATTTATCTGTTTTTTCTGCATTATTATGTTCTATTATGATGTTGTGTTTGTTTTTTTAGGGGGATTAATCGTTATTACAAACGCTTTCACTTTGAACACTCAACGTACCTCAAAGATGATTGTCTTCAACTAAATTGCACTGTTGGGGTTTTGCCTACCAAAGTAGAGAATTCCATGACTATAGAAGTTCCTGAATCTAACATTGCAAAAAGTTTTGAGATGCTGTTTGAAGATGAACAATCATCTGATGTTACTTTTTCTGTTGGAGGAAACAAGTTTTATGCACATAAGATTGTATTGGCGGCTCGGTCAAGTGTGTTTAAATCTCAGTTTTTCGGTGGAACCGACAAGGTTGATAGAGAGATTCTTGTTAATGACATGGAGCCCAAGGTTTTTAAGGTACCAATGTTAACGACAAGGTCATGTGTGTTTAAATCTCAGTTATTCATTTTTAAGGTTTTATTCGGTGTTGCATATCATATCATATCATTGGTTTGGTTTAGTTATCTAATTTTACTTCTTGTGTCAAGGCTTTACTTCAGTTTATATATAAAGATACTCTTATAGAAGATGAAGAACTCCATTTGTCAGTGTCTTCATCCATGGCTTCTCTCTCAGAATTGTATGTAACAAAGGTTCTGGCTGCTGCACACAAGTACGACTTACCAAGGCTAAAGTTGATGTGTGAATCTGTTCTTTGCAAACATATATCTATAAATTCTGTTGCTCATATTCTGGTTATTTGTGATTGTTATGAGGCCACCGGATTGAAGTCCACATGTCTGCAATTTTCAGCAGAAAACCTTAATGGTGAGTGTTCTTGCTTAGTTCGTTGTTGTTTGACAAAATCATTTGATTGTGATGTGATTTCTCTCATTGCAGCTGTGCTGAAATCTGATGGTTTCAAGCATATTAAAGAAAATTGTCCAGATCTTATATTTGAACTGCTAAAGACTGTGGCAGCAGGAATTGGGCGTGTGAAATCTTCTTATGGTGATGATGACAGTGATGCATCAACACCTGAGCCTAATGAAATAGAAGCTGAGAGCACAAGTTATAATCCTTCCAGTGATGAGGAAAACCATGTGGGTTGGTAGTACAAACTAAACTAAAAGAAACAGTAATGTTTGTCATTGTGCAATGTTGTAATGTTCAATTTGTTTAGTGTTACTTTTGCAAGTTTAATGACATTGTTGTCTTATTTTATATATCTTTTATCTTCTTTTATTTAAATTTTACAGTAGTTTATTGCACAAATTCTTTGTATATAACTGGCCAAAATAAAACATATATATACTGATTAATTTATTTACTTAACTATTTTTTTAAATAAATTATTATAAATAAAACTAAATAGGTATAAAGTTCTTAATTTAGACTAGCACTATTTGTAAAATCTATTTAAAGCAACAAAAATAATAAAATGATATATACTATATGTCTTCTAGGACTTTATTATACAGTCGGTTGTTTGGATCACAGAGGCATTCAGTTGGAAATGAAAGGTTAAGCATATATATATATATATATGTATACATTATTATTGGGATTATGCAATACAATTTGATAAATAAGTAAAAGATTTAAGACTTCAGACTGTTATATTATTTTTTTTCATTTTATGAATGGATTTAATAATTTAAACTTGTATTTTTTTTTTCATTCAATTCACTGATTCAGTCTTAGAAATAGGAGCTTTTGAGTGTAATCAAATTATATATCTATCATTAGTTATCCAAACGAGTTTAGTCTTAGTTATTTAAGAGAAACTTCTTTTCTTTTTTTTTTCAAATTCTTGTATTTTAAATTGTTCATATTTAGCAATATAAGTTCTTACAAAATTGAAGGTTATATATATTTGATTCTCAGTTGTTCATAAAAGATATTTGTACATATGAAATAGTGGAACTTCAGAATAGTTGTAAGTATATGTACCCAACATTTCCATTCTAAAGATTCCATAAAATATCATTCATTAAGAGTGATACCTTCTCTAGTATTTGAGTCAATCAATCTTTCTTCTTTATTTTATTAGAAGAAAAACATACTAATTAATTTGCATTTTAGAAGAAAAGCAACTTATTTTTAAAAAAAATTAATTAATTTATAACGTGAAGAATTAGCTTAGTAAAATCTTGATAAAAATGTTTTTAGCTTGCCTTACTAGTATTAGACCATGTCCAATGTTAATATGCAGTAGATGGTTTCAATAAATCGTGTGGTCTCTTAACGTTTACTAAACCATGGACCGTCTAATGAGACCGTTTGGTTAGACACTATAATAATTGTTTTGTTCTGCAATCAGAAGAATTGTTCATGTTTCTTCCTCCTTAGTTTGGCGAGTGTTTCATGTGTCAGTCATAATTGTATTTATCCTATAAATAAGTCTTTCTAACTCTTTCTAACTTCATTAGAAGCTAACTAAAAAGTTGAGTTGTATTCTAACTGAAGGTTTTCTAAGAGAACAACTGGGTTAAGTGAAGTTGTATTATTTGGGTTAAAGTGATTCTCCCGTTTGAATTTTGTTAACACTTCAATTCAACCAAACCGTGTTACTTTTGTGTATGATTATTTTTATTCATTTGTTTACCTTCTACCATCTAACAAATTTGAATTTCTCTATTATCAAATTTTTGTGTTACACTGGTGCAAAAATTAAATTTTATGATGACTTATTATGATGGATAATTCAGTCGTCATAATAAGTGAAAGAGTGATAAAATTATAATATGATGAGAATTTCTAAACTAAATATATCGAGAACTGGCAAAGAAAGTGGAAGCAGTGACATTTTTGTAATAAAGTGCAAGATTTTTTATGTCAATATACCTAAAACTGGCATAGAAAGTGAGACATTATATTATTTTAAGGGTTAAATATGTTTTTGGTCCCTCAAGTTTCAGTGAATTTTGGAATTAGTCCATCATCAAAACTTTATACCAATTTAGTCATTCATCTTTCAAAATGCGTAAATTTAGTCCTTTTAACCAAATTTTGCTAAGTTTATCTCACGTTTCAAGCACATTTCATGATAGTATTTAAGTTAACATTGAAGCAAAAATGTGTCAAACAGTGTAAATAATTTAAATACTATCATGAAATGCGCTTGAAACGTGAGATAAACTTAACAAAATTTGGTTAAAATGACTAAATTCATGCATTTTGAAAGATGAATGACTAAATTGGTCAAAAGTTTTGATGATGGACTAATTCCAAATTTCGCTGAAACTTAAGGGACCAAAAACATATTTAACCCTTATTTTAAATTTAAAATAAAGATATTATGTCAGTTTTTCACTAAAGCCAACATAATATGTCTAATTTCCTTTTCCTCCTCAATATTCTCCAACTACATTTACACTTTCTTCCTCTCTACACCATTGTCTACTCCTCACTCTAGTGGCCATCTCTCCTCCTCACTTCGATGGTTGTTGCTCTTGTGGTGCTCATGTTTTCTCTCACAACTCTCTCATTTGGTAAAATGTGTTTATTGTGTTTGTTATGCCGACACTAGAGTCCTAGACCTTCTTGGTGAAGAAGTACGCAACGAGAGTGGTATTGAAGGCGGAGAAAGGGGTACTGAGAACGCAGACCTCGTGGATGTGAATGAAGAGTTTGAGGTTTAAAGATTTGAGATCTTGCGCCATTGTTGAGGGTTTGAAGGTGAAGAACAATGGTGGAATTAGGGCCTCATGGAAAATTTGGAAATGAAATGAGAATGGATCTAAATCTGATGAAGATGGAACGAAGAAGAGACATGGAAAGTTTCAATGCCAGCTGTTCCAAAACCGACATAAAAAGTGAAAATTCTCTATGTCGACTCTATCTATGCCAATTCTAGAATCGAAATAAGAAGTTTTTTTTAATCAGTATAAAAAGTCTTTGTTGCACAGTATGATCAACGTTTTGCAATGAATTTATGAACTAATTCCTACCATATAAGTTACAAGTTATTTACTTTAATTTCTAATTATAAATTATTTAATTCTTTTTATCATTATCTCTTATATTTTAGTACATTTTCTCACCATCTTTATTTCTTTTTTTTGCTTATTTTTACATATTTCAATTTTATATAAACAATTACTTATTAGAAATTAAAGTAGCTAACTAACCATTATTAGTTGTTGACTTACTTTTCAATTTTTTTAGTTCAAATTAAAAAGTATTTAATATTGCAAACTAAAAACCATATTGAAGATAATATGCAATGAAAATTGTAAGAAAAAAATCAATGTTACAGTAATTTAAATTGAGAAATGAAACATTTTAAGTTTATGAAAATAAAAAATAATAATTAATATTCACTATATATAAACTTAAAACTTAAATGACTTATTTAATTAAAAAATATATGCAACTTTAAGAAAAATAAACAGAATTACCAAGCAATTTAATTACTTGAAAAAATTAAAAGTATATAATAATAGTTTTTTGTCTACAAAATACAACGTAATCATATTTTGTATGTCATTTTATATTTATCAACGAATTTATAAAATAATTTTATCAAATACTTCCAGTTAAATAAGCTAATACATTATATTGAAACTTATAAACTAAAAGTTTATTAACTACTTTATTAGTTACTGCCTTTCAAATAAAAAAGTTTTAATGATATATAGACGACCAATTGAAGATTCAAATATACGCCAATAATACACGAAGAAAATTAAGAAAAATGTAGTTTATTATATTACGGATATAGGTTGTTATTATATATATATGGTAAGATGATTATGTGGCATGTATACCTGGTACCATGTTATTTGAACTTATATAGATATTGGTACACTATAGAGAAATAGTTTTTGCCACTATTTAAAGGATTGTGAAGCTAAAGGTTGAATTACAATTTATTCAAAATCTTTGTAGTGTACTTTCATGTACCCTTTATGGTTATTCTCATTCTACCTTTAATTTATGACTCATCTAATGTTACCCCATCTAGATTAGGTAAATATAGATCCATGCATTTGTGTCTATCCATGAGTCAACATTCCCAGATTCATTTCATCTATAAGTTGGTTCATTTTAAAGTGATTACATTCTACATTAGGTCCCATTATTTTCTTTTACCATGCGTTAGATACTTACATTTTACTTGTTTTTAGTTTCTCTTTACTTTTTTTCTTATTGTTTAGATTGTGGTTTTTCTACTATTGCTAGACGACATTATCTATCATAAAATAGTGTGGAACAAAGAGAGATATCATTAAAATATTCGTGTCTATGGGAGGTATTCCTAGATAAAAACTAAGGTGAATAGATAGTAATCGCAGATAATAGATATGTGTAGATAGAGAGTATTTTAATATACATTTATAAATAGGTTAGGTGCGAATATTATAGTATTTGTACCTATTACCTAGAAAAAAATTACTTTTTTATCCACTAACACAAAAAAAAAGACATTTTATGTCTGCGATTCATGAGTGATGATCTCTGACGAGTACCTAATTGTTTGGTTTTGCTCCATTCATAAGAAACCCAACCATGACATGAAGAAGTATCTACAAGGGTAATGTTATAAGTTCCATAACATCCAATTAGTATATAACAATTATGACTGACAATTTTTCAATTTAACCAGAGTTATGGTAGCATCAAACCAGTTACTAAACAGAAGATAAACAAAATGTTCAATTTATAACTCCAAAGGTTGGGAGTCACGTCTATAAGTTAATTAATATTTATATAAGTTATATGTTAGAATAATTTCTCTCTTTGCTATTTTAGTGTAGCAGGCAAAATAGTTCTTTTGAATGCGGACATTATGTGATGTATTGGATTAAAACTATAATTAGGGCAGGAATTGATGATGATTGGATAAAGGTATATTTGTAAACACTTATTACTTGTCAATTGTATGCTTTGTAGAACTTCACACATACTTTAATCTAATAAAATATAAATTTAAAATTTAATTTTCGTAAATTTAATTTAATAAAACAATTTTTTTTTACGGGTAACGGAAACCCACAAGTATAAATAGTATGATACCTGTACCCGACCCATTTATAAGAAGCGGGTATTAAAATACATGTTATCCGCTACCTGCGGATAACAAATACCTATGGGTACCAACTATCCATCACGAATGTTATCCGCAGATTTCCACAAACACAAGTAATTTTGTCATCCCTACTATAAACCATTAGAATACTAACAACATCAATACATCAATAGAAAGGTTAGAAACACCCAAACCATTACAATAGTATCGATGTTTTTCAAGCCATTATAATATTGACTATGCTTTTGCATTTTGTTTTGTGAATGGTATGAATATATAAATGTATAAACGTGGAGACACATATGATAGAAAAGAGATAAAAATGATGGAGGCAAACAAAAATATTAAAAAGATCGTGTGAGTGTTATTAGGAGACAATAGCTACTTTTAGTATATATGGGTAGATGTTTTTCGGAGTAAATAAAGAGAAGGAACTATCTTATAATCTTCTTTTAACTTTGTGAGTGCAAAGTAACTAATGTTCTACCAATAAAATAATTATTGATTTGTAGCGAAAGTAGAAATTAATTAAATTTTAACTTTTTAAATAAAAAAAGTAGAAGAAACCAAGATAATCGAAATGAAATCATCAGACAAAATAAATGTTTCGTGTGTATCCAAGATTAATGGCTAAAAAATAAAATTATATTAAATTTTAGTTAGGTGGTCTTGTGATAGTGTAACTTTGTATTAATTTTTAATTGCAAAATGAATTTTAACAACTAATTTATTAATCTATAATTTGATGAGATGTGATCACTACACAGTAAAAATAAAATTTTTTAACTTAGATTGGTTTAGGTTTAATTTAAACTAAATACATTGCAAAAAGAAAGAAAGTAAAGAATACATAAATTTATCCTATTTTACAATTTTGTACCACGATTTTATGATATTACTATGTTACAATTATACATAGAATATAATTTGTAAATATGATGTAAAAGCATAAATCTTATTATTCTACGATTTAAATATTAATTTTTGATCCCTTGCTTGTAACTGATATGGAATAATATAACTCCTAATAATTCTTACTGTGCCCCCATATAATGAACGTTTGCCTAAATTTCAAAATCTTGTGTAACATTAAATGAATTTAATTACGGTTTATTATTTAAATCTTAAATAGCATTTATTATTAAGAATTAAATCATACATAACGTATCTAATGCATTTAATTATTTATTGATTGTATTAATTGTAACGGATGAGTTATAGAATTTCATTGAACGTTACACTTTAGGTTTATTTGATAATAAAACTATTATTTTATAGTAGTCATTCCAATTATTCTTCAAAAATAAAAATTTGTTTATTTATATAATTAAGTAGGAAAGTTAATTATTATACCTTTTTTCTTTCAGTTTTATAATTTTAATGCAGTTTTATAATTTTAATGTAGGTTTAATTATGTTTTAGATAAATTTGAAAATTTATAATTGAGTTTCTATTATATTTTTGTGATTTATTGAGTTTTCGATATATTAAAATTTTTACAATTGAGTTACCGCGGTCAAGTTTACTGTTAATTGGATGACATGATAACATAAGTGTTCCACATAATACTCTCTTACAAGAGACATTATAATGACCATGAATCATTATGATCTCTTTTGGGTTTTATGTAGTTAAAGAAAATTATTCTCAAAGCAAATTAAAATTATAGAATTAAAAGATAAAAGATATAAAATTAGACAATAATAAAATTATTAACTTATTAAATAAAAAATAAAATTTTATAATTTTAATTTCATATATTTTTATAATTTTTTAATCATCTAATTTTACCGTTAATATTTTATATTCTATAATAAAGTCATTATAAATTTATAAAAAATATAAAAATATATTATTATATTATTATAAAATTGTAAAATTGTAAAATTACAAAAATAATATAATTATGAAATTATAAGATTAAAAAATTAAAAATTTTAAATTATGACATTATAAAATTATAGAATATAAAATATGAATTGTAAAATTAGATAATTAAAAATTTATGAAACTAAAATTATAAAATTATATTTTATAAATTTTATTATTATATAATTTTATATTTAATATATTATTTTGTCTTTTAATTTTATATTTTTAAATTTTTTATTTTAGTTTGCTTAAATATATTTTTATTAAATACAGTTAATTATGTGATAACATTTAAAGTGTAAGGTGACTACCACCACATAGTTAACACACAAATTTGAGTGGCATGAACGTAATTTAAAAGTTTTAATATTTTGAGGACTTTATATATCATAATAATTTTTTAACAACTCAATTGCAAGTTTTCAAATTGATCGAAGACTCAATTCATAATTAAGTCTTTTATGTATATTTATTTGTTATTGTATTTATCTAAGTTAAATATGTTTTACATTTGGTTTGATTGATGATTTAATCCTCCAATTTCATAATTTTATTATTATCTAATTTTATATATTATTTTATCTTTTAATTTTATATTTTTAAGTTTTTAATTTTAGTTTGTTTAAAAATATTTGTTGTTACATACAGTTAATTCTCGAGGGAAATCTCATCATTAAATTCTTTTAGTATTATGTGGTAACATTTAAAGTGTAAGATGACTACCACCACATAGTTAACCCTCAAATTTGAGTGGCATAAACTCAATTTAAAAGCTTTAATATTTTGAGGACTCAATAGATCATAACAATTTATCAAAAACACAATTGAAAGTTCATGAATTTATGGAGGACTCAAATCATAATTAAGTCTTTTAATGTATATGTATGTGTTATTGTATTTATCTACGTTAAATATGTTTTACATCTGGCTTAATTAGTAATTTAGTGCTATAATTCGGTACTTTAGTTCATTTTCATCCTCTTGTTATTATTTGGTTCAATTTAGTCTTCCAATTTTTTTTAAATGTTTAATTTGGTCCCCTTATTAATTTTTATTCAATTCAGTCCTTTTTGTTTTAAACAATCCAATTTTGTTCTCTCCGATTTGAGACCAAATTAATAGTTAAGCTTAATTATAACTTATATATATATATATATATATATATATATATATATATATATATATATATATGTTAAAATAATTTTTTATAATTTATACATCAAGTCACCCTACCTAAATACTTAAATGATTTAATTTTTTACACCACACCTAAATACTAAAATTTTTTACATTTAGGTGCAATGATTTGATGTATAAATTCTAAAAAATTATTTTAACATGTACATATGTTGTAATTAAGCTTATTTTGTCCTTTTCAATTTGAGACCAAATTATTAATTAAGTTTAATTACAACTTATATTACATTTTAAAATAATTTTTTATAATTTATACATCAAGTCACTCCACCTAAATACTAAAATTATTTAATTTTTTACATCCCACCAAAATACTCAAATTTTTTACATTTAGGTGGAATGATCTGATGTATAAATTTTAAAAAATTATTTTAACATGTACATATAAGTTGTAATTAAGCTTAATTGCTATTTTGGTCTCAAATTGAAAATGACAAAATTGGATCTTTTTTTTAAAAAAAAAAAAAGGATTAAATTGAATCAAAAATAGTAAGGAACTAATTGAACATTTTTAAAAGGTTGGAGGACTAAATTGAATTCAAAAGTAGCAAGGGGACCAAAATGAACCCAAGCAAAAAATTGGAGGACTAAATCAATAATTAAATCTTTTACATTTTTATTTATGATGTTTGGACTAAAACAAAAATTTTAGTTCCTCATCAAAATATATACAAAAAAAAAATTCTTGAAACCCATAAATTGAAAAGTATCGAAAAACAAAATTGAACTTAAAAAAACACATTTATAATTCTATAATACAAATTCAACAAATAGAATAAAAACAACAACACAAATAAAAAGATAAATATACTAATCATAAATAAATGAGAATAAAAATATTAGTACTATTTTTATGTATGATATTGGACTATTTATATCATTTAACAGTTTCTACCATTGAAATGCTTCTAGAATGTTATATAACACGTAAATTTTTTTTTTTATATATATATATATATATATATATATATATATATATATATATATTTTGATTTTAAAAGTTTAGAGACGGACTAAGTTTAAGATAAATATAAATTCTAATTTTGCATTAAGTATAGACAAACATATTTAACTTTTTTTCTCTCTATTATATCACACTTATCACTTTTCCTTCTCCCTATATTAATTAAATGTCAGAGTATAATTAAAATATATATATATTATCTTTTTAAAATTTTTAAAATGACAAAAATAATATTCTCTAAAAAACTGGCAATTATTTACTTAATCATAAATTGTACCAATTTCTTAGGTAATTTCAACATAAATATTTTTATTAACTACGAAATTTGTTTTGAAAATAAAATGAGAATAGTCTCAAACCAAAAAATAAAAATAACCTAATTATTGAAGAAGGAAAATTATGACAAATATTAATTAAGAATGACAAAATAAATTAATATACCCTCATTATAACAAATTCCACCGATATTCATTGATTGATTCAAAAAATTGGGATACCTAAAACAAATTTAAGAATAATGTCTTTTATTTTATTGTTTTTGGAAGCTTTTTTTTATGCAAATTATCTATTAATTTGTCGTAATTAACTTTATTTAACTTTTACACTATTATCCAATTTCAATTCGTATTCATTCACTTATTTCATTAGAAATTTCATCTTCATTATTTACCAAAAGGATCTAACCTAATTAATAGTTATACAATTCAATTCAAACAAAAATTTTAGTTCCTCATCAAAATATATACAAAAAAATTCTTGAAACCCATAAATTGAAAAGTACCAAAAAATAAAATTGGACTAAAGAAACACATTTATAATCCTATAATACAAATTCAACAAATAGAGTAAAAACAACAACACAAATAAAAAGATAAACATACTAACCATAAATAAATGAGAATAAAAAGATTGGTACACAAAGGTAAAATGAGACTCAAGGAATGAAATTTGTCAAAACCCTAAAAAAAGAACTTTACAATAGAAAAAAGCAAAGAGAGACAATGAGTGAGATTAGTAAATGATAAGTCACATAGAGATCAAAGAAGTAAGAAGAAATCAAAATGACTATAACTAATGATTATCTTTTTCCTATACAAAATTATAATTTATTGAAAAAAGGTTTTAACACATTAAATATAAAAAAAAAGAAAATTGAAGCCTTATTTTTTTATATATAATTTTATAAATAATTTAATTGAGGAATATTAGTACTAAAATAAATTCAGACCTTTACTTTTTGGATGTTTAAAACAAGTGTTTTACTTTAACTTTATATCGATTCTGCAATTAGGATGAACTTATCTTCATGTATAGAAAAAGCAAAAATCCAAACACACCATGTGAAGAATAGGACTAGGTTGGAGTTGACACATTAATTTCTTTTAACATATATTAGTGAAAACACATGCACTACGTCTATGTTGTTGAAAGGGGAGCTTGCTCAATCCAACAAAGTTGATTTTGATGATGTCCAAACTCCTTGTGTCACTGTTCTACTGTTTTAGGCTTAGTCCTGAACTTATCTTTTGTATAAGTGATGCATATCTAGGATTACATGTAAGTCAAGCTTGAACTGTATAAATTAGCTGTCAATCTATTGAAGATGTCAAATGCAGAACTCGTTAATGGATTAGATATTTAACTAATGGATTATCAGAGGGCATTGCGCTGATGCAGTGAAAATTCACCTACGATAATCGATTAGGTAAATTTCCTAATTCACTAATCTCAACAGTAGAACTCTGATTTAAAAACAGATTTGAAATCAGTTTGAAAATTACGCATCACTGAATCAAGAAGAGATTTTTTTGAGATTGAGATTCGTAGAGTTCTTGCTTTATTGGGAGATCATTCAATTGGACATTCAAGAATATTGATGATGGATTCAATCTTGGAGGGTCAAACCTGTCATTAGGATTGAGTGTCACATCTGCACATCTATTAGGTGTATTCGTTCCTTGTTCTCTTTTGAATTGTATTTCTATTCACTATTGATTCACTGTGTGAGTGAAGGTCTAGGTGCAATTGTGTGGAGGCATTGCCTCTAGGGGAAGTTCTTGATTTTTAGATCAAGCTCCTTAGTCTTTAGGGTCTTGAATTATATAGATGTTCTTGTAATTCTTGTAACTCTATTGATTTAGTGGAATTCTCCTAAATTCAGGTTGCTTAGGAGAACATTGGACGTAGATTCATCTTGAATCGAACCAGTATAAAAATTGTTGTGTTCTTTTGCTTCTTTCATCTTCTATGTCTTTCCTAATTGATTAAATCAGTCCATTGACTACAGATTTGGAAAACTGGTTATTGGAGTTTTAAAGATTAAAGATACTTTCAAGATTCCTTTTATAACAGTGAAAAACCAAAATAACCAATTCACCCCCCTCCCTTAGTTGGGTTATATTAAACACATATGTTTTAACATATGTTCATTTTTTTAATTTTAAAAATATAAATAATTTATAAATTTTATTATAAATATTTTTTATTTATTTTGTAGATATTTTCTTATCAAAGATACTTAATTGATTAATTTAAAAGAAAATTTATATGGATGAAACAATTAAATATAACAAACACTACAAGAAAATGCTTAATTAGTAACCATTTTTAGTGATCAAAAGTTGTTAGTCACTACAGTGACAAATTTAGATACTAATTTAAAAAATAAAAAATTATTCGTTACTAAATTAGTCACTATTATAAATAAAAATTTATAATTGGTCACTAAATTGATCATTAATTAAGTAGAAACCAATATAGAAACTAAGTCATTTTGGTAGCCAAAATCTAAGTAGTTAATATTTAGTGACCAATTTTCTTTGGTAGTCAAAACCATGGTAGCTAATTTTAAAGACCAATTTAGTGACCAATTATAATTTTTTTATTCATAATAGTGACTAGTTAATAACTGATAAGTTTTTACTTTGTAAATCGGTATCAAAATTGGTCACTATGGTGACTAACAACTTTTGATCACTGAAATTGGTTACTAATGAAACATTTTCTTGTAGTGAAAGCGATTATTGGTAAAATGGTAAAACAATTATTTTAATTTTAAAAAAATAGTTATTTATTAAAGGGTAAAATTAAGAACAAATAAATTGAGATAATTGTTGTTTTACCTATTAAAATAATAACAAATTAAATATTTATATTTAAAATATATCAATTAAATAATACAATAACATAATTTATTTTATTTTAATAAATTAATAGAATATCGGATTGCTTATCTTTTTTTTTTTTCTGTTAAACTGCAGATTGATAAATTATATACTAATTATATACAAGAGGTCTTAGGAATGTGTTAACCTATATTCAAAAAAACTATCAAAACTTATATAGTTATAACCTAAATAGTCAACCCCTTTACGGACATATTTTCTTTTTGGCACATATAGTAAAGGTTAAAATATCCTTTTCATCTCAATTTTCGTTAAGTTTTGTTAAGTTTTATCAAATCAATTATAATTTTGTTTTTATGTTCAAATATGTCTCAATTTTGTGAATTTTGTTCAATTTGGTCCTTTTTTGCTAACATCATTTAAATTATTAACGGTAACGAAGAGTGACTGTCACGTGTCACTTCATAATTTCTTTGATTTATTTTTTAATCTTTTTTAAATTTTGTAATTTTTTTCTTAATTTTTTAAATGTCTACGTGGCAACCAGAAGTGTACCATGTCATGTGTCACTTTGTGATTTTTTTGATATTTTATTTTAATTCTTTTAAATGTCCACATGTCAACACAACAATATGTCACATGTCTGAATTAATGTTTTATATTCAATTTAGTCCCTATATTTTTTTTTTTTCAATTTAGTCTTAATTTTGTTTTTACCTTGAAGCAACTTTGTCTCTCTCCAGATTGAGACCAAATTTAATTTTTATATTAAAATTCACACTTTTATTAAACATTTTTGTTTAAGGTTACAATTAATTTAAAATTATAACAAAAATTTGAAGGATAAAAGACTAATTTTAAAATTTTAGATCAATGATGTTAATATTCATCATTGCAATTTTTGTTGTAATTTTAAACAAAAAATATTTAATAAAAATGTGAATTTTTGCAAAAACATCATTATAACTTTTATATAAATATTAAATTTGGACACAACTTCAAGGAAGACAAAATTATTCAATTTTAAACAAAATTGAGACTTAATTGAACAAAAAATAACAAATATAGGGACTAAACTGAATATAAAACATTGATTCTAACACTTGACACGTTGTTGAGTTGAAACATGGACAATTAAAAAAATTAAAAAATTAAAAAATTAAAAAATATCAAAAAATAGATATGAAAAAAAGTCAAAAACACTCTGAAGTGATATGTAGCGGACATTGTTCATTGTCTTTAATGATTTAAATGATATTAACAAAAAAATCAAATTCAATAAAAATAACAAAAATTAAGACTTATTTAAATATAAAAACAAAATTATAACTGATTCGATAAAATTCGTCGAAAATCGAAAAAAAAAATGATTCTAACCTATAATAAACTATTCATCACTTGGCACATATAATAACCTAAATGGTCAAGCCCTTTACTGGACACCCGTTACCTTGTAAAAGTAAAAAGTAGGAAAGAAATATAAATTTGAACCGGCGAGATTAATCATGCAAATAAGGATAAGATGAAAAAAAGTATTAAATCAATTAATAAATAAGGTATTTAATACGCATTAAACATCTCTTTCAAAATGAATAGAAACCGTGTCTCATGCACACAAAACATTAAATTTTCCTTTTAAATCATTAAATCTGTTCTTCAAACAATTATTTTCTCTTGAAATCATTAATTATCTCCTCCGTTTTAACATTTGAAGCGAACAAAATGAGAAGCCATTGACATATCCCGCAGAGTGAGTGTTGGTTGGAAAAATTGGAAGATGGCGATGGAGGAGGTGACAGAAGAGCGTAGCAGCAGTTCCGAATCCGTGACAGAGACAGTGTTGGGGTCTCACACGTTCGAAATAAAGGGCTACTCTTTGACAAAGGGAATGGGCATTGGAAAATGCGTTGCGAGCAACAAGTTCAGCATTGGAGGGTACGAGTGGGGGATGCAGTTCTACCCAGATGGCAAATACTCCAAAGATAACTCCACTTATGTTTCTCTCTTCATCACACTCTTCTCCAACGCCACTGATGTTTCCACCTTTTATGAAATCAACTTGCTCGATCAGAGACCAAAACGGAAGCGCCATGCTGCTACCCACTACGATCACTCCTTCCAATGCGGTCCCTGCGTTTTCAAAAGCCGTGGCAGCATGTGGTTCGTTTCTCCCTTCTTTCTCTTTCATTTTTTTTCATTCTAACCAAACATCCCATAGCAAGTAGAACAACAATTAGTCAACAATTGGTTCAGCGTGAATCGATTCTCGGATGTAGACCACCACCGATTAGTTGCTTCTTATTCAACGTGAATCTTTTATTCTTTAATTGATTTTGAAAATCAAACACACACTAATTCTCTAGTTTTGTGTTAAAATAATCAATTCTAACTACATAATCTTGATTTTTCAGTGTAGACCTAACAATCAGTTACGTGAATCTTTTATTCTTTACTTAGATTTTGAAAATGAAATACACACCGATTCTATGATTCTGTGTTAAAAAATCAATTTTAACTACATCATATTGACGGATAACCAAACATACACTAAATCCAACAAACAATAAATTTTACTATAATAAATTTTAACTTATAATTTTGATATCATGTTAAAAAATTGACTTAAAATCTAATTCAACCCTACATATATTTTGTAATTGATTTTATCTCTAATTGATGTATATTTTGTGAAATTGATTTTATCTCTAATTGATGTGAGACTTATTTTCGTTAACCGTTTTACAAATTCAGAAGATAAAAAAGCGTTATACATTTTATTGTCAGCCAAAAGCATGTTATTTGTATCAACTAACCATATATCAAAAGTTAAAATCTGAGACAAAAAAATTAGCATGTTAATCAGACCTTGTGATTTTCTGAATGTGATATGGAGTTAACTGTTTTATCTGTTTTCGATGGAGTGCATTTTGGATTGTGAATAATGATGCAGTGGTTTTGTTTTGTGTGTTAGGGGTTATAACCGGTTTTGCAATCGGAAAGATCTTGAAGCTGCAACTTTTCTGAAGAATGACTGCTTGAAGATAAGGTGCACTATTGGTGTTGTGGTGACAGCGTGCAGTGATTCTTCAAAGTTAAAAACAATACAAGTTCCTGAGTCTGATATGGGAGAACAGTTCGGAGTGCTGTTAGATTCTGGGGCCTTTTCTGATATTACTTTCTCAGTTCGAGGACAAAAGTTTCATGCTCATAAGCTTGTATTGGCTACTCGCTCAAAACTGTTTCTAACTGAGATTGTTAATGGAACGGAGAAGAATGAAGATGGTGAAATAGTTGTTAATGACATTGAACCTAAGGTTTTCAAGGTAACAACAACACATTGGTTAAAAATGCTCACTTTTTCTTTATGTTTTTGAAACATTTTGTTTTCTTATTAGCTAGGTTACTTTCAATGTGTCATGCAGCCAGGACCTCCATTTGTTTGGATAAAAAAAAATCATTATTTAAGGTTTCAAAAACAATGTTTTAGCAATTCTATTGATAAAAATTGTTGGAAGAAAATATTCATTTTCAATCTAGAGTTAATATATTCACTTTTAGATTTTTTTTTTCTCTTTTATTAAATTATTCACTTTTACTAATAAATAAAACTAGTACACCTTTAAAAATATATTAAACTACATACAAAGATTATATTTTTTTTTCCAAATACATACATCATTTATAGTTGGAATAGGTTTTTTCAAACTAAAATTATTTAAATCATATCTAAAATTAACTATGTATATACTACAAGATATATGGGATATGAGTTAACCAATATTGTCTATCTAGAGTAAAATATTAATTAGAATTTTTGAATTATATATAAAACTCTAATAAATAATTCTCCAGCTTAAAACATTTAAAAATGAAAAAAAAATATATTAATATACATTAACAATTTTTATATTAATTTTCATTGAAGTCTCCAAAATTTCTAGATATACCTGATATACAGAATCATTTGCTTGGTTATCTAACGTTTCTTTGTTACATATTGTCGAACAGGCTTTGCTTCATTTTATTTACAGAGACTCTCTAATACCAGATAAAGAGCTTTATAAGTCACGTCCATCACTGTATTCTTCGTTATCTGAAACATTTCCTGTAAAGTTGTTAGCAGCTGCAATAAAGTTTGATTTATCAAGACTTAAGCTGATGTGTGAATATGTACTTTGCAATAATATATCCATAAATTCTGTTGTCTATATTTTACTTCTCGCTGATCGTAATCATGCAGCTGAATTAAAGTTCGCGTGTCTAAAATTTGCTGCTCAAAACCTTACTGGTGAGTTTTCCTACTAAACTCTGCATTATACAGTTCATAAACAGCTACTTTTTTGGTTGTGCTATAATTTAATTATTTTTTGTCTGGACATTGATATTTTGATTACTAAATTTTGACAACTTTTTCTTATAACATAATATGTCATTTTTTAAGTGATTTTGAAATATTAAGAATTAGAAAATGAAGAAATGAAAAACTATTTAAAAGATGCCACTTAAGATTGTAAAAGAAAGTTGTCAAAATTTAGTAGTCAAAAAATCATTTTCTTTTTTGTCTGTATTATTAGTGACTTTACAACACTTTTGTATAATATAGTTGAATCCAGATTCTCTATTGTGTGTTTTTGATGTTATATTCTATTGAACATTAAAAATATATTATGTTGGTATAGTAAAAAATAGTAAAAGAAACTAACAGAAAATAGAAATTCATGACGGTTGATACTCATGGTTTGTTTCATTATTATGACTGTTGCAGCTGTCATGCAATCTGACGGCTTCAAATATCTTACTCAAAATTATCCATTGATGCAAGCCGAACTGCTGAAAACTGTGGTAGAATGCATGGAACCATATATTGGAGAACAAAAACATGAATCTGTGAAGAGCCAATCCTCAGATAATGGTCATTGAGGGGACATGAATGTAAGACAACCAACTTAGGAAAATTAGTCCAAGGATGATATTGGATGTGAAAGTTTGATATATTATCAAATTTGTTTTATATTCTTATGTTCTTTTTTAGGTTCGGTCTTGGTTGTTTATCAAAGCAACTTTAATTATGATATCCCTAACTTAGTTAAGATCCAAGCATTATCGACTTATATATTTTTATTTTTCCAACATATGTGAGCAATGATTTTGTTTTTGTGTTGACATCAATTATGGTTATTTGATGAGACCATGGGAGATGTAATCCATGGAAAATATGACGTCCAAAACTAAAGAAAAAATAGATTTGATTGAAAACTAAAAATAAAATTTAAAATACATCTATAAATTCATAAATATTAAAAAATTATTTTCATGCGAAATTATACCATTCAATTGTAATTCTCTTTTTGAACTTAACGACTTTTGTCAATTTTATTTGACTTTATTTATCTAATATTATTCATTTATTCAAGTCTAATAATCTATTTTATTCAAATTTATTTATCTAGTATTATTCACTTACTCAAGTCTAATTAATAATACTTCAAACATTCTTTAAAATCTCTTTGAATAGGTCGAATGATTTTTATTTGCTTAAAGGTACATGAAAAAAGTTTAGAGTTTGAATATTTGATGCAATTGATGATAACTTTTGATGTTATATTTGTATATGTAAATTATAATATAAATATATATATATATATATATATATATATATATATATATATATATATTAAAAATGTTGTAAGTTGTTTCTTTATGTTTATCTAACAGAGATAAAGAAAACAATTTATTTGGAAAAAAATAGTTTGTTTGAAATCTTTACTTCTATTTTAATAAATTAAAATATACTTAATTTTTTATAATGTTCTTTTAAGTTTTTTGAATTTGAAATGAAAAATATTTTAAAAATTTGAATTTATTATTTTACTTGAAGCTTTAAACATTGAAATTTCATATTATTTTAAAGGATTAAGTCGCTTAAATTTAACACTTTAATTATTTTAATAAACTAAAATATATTTTAATGGATTAAAATATTTAGACAAGACATTCCATTAAACTTAGAGTTATATATGCAACTTATTTAGAGCAATCTTTATATTATAAATTTGAAAAAGCTTTATAACTTTTCCAAAACTTTGAGATAAGTTTTGTTAGCGAAGAAACACTTGTTGGAATTATTATATTGATTTAATGGCATCATAATATTGAGCAAATAAAATTGAGATCACATTTTTTTTAATATTTTAAGTTTAAACTAAAATAACATATAGGTTCAAAAAGAGATCAATAGAGCATGAGACTTTTTAGTCAAAGTATTATAATGTTTAACAATAAATCATCTAAAGAGCAAGAACAACATAATGTTTTTATATTGATTTATCCTAACATTTTGGACTATGTACAATTCTTCTTTAAGGAACTCTCAAAGGGTTCTACGATCAACCATTCAACAAAATGCACAAGATACTCTTCACAACACAAGTACATAGGTCACTACTATATCCTTTTTTTATATTCCCATGAGATTAAGAACTTCAAATATTTTTTCCATCACTTCTTACTACAACCAAAACGAAGGTTGAATACAAAGGAATAACTTTTGTAGAGAGAATTCACAACATGGACTTCTTACAAGGGTGTTACTTCACTGGAAGAAAGATACTATAAATTACACTTACTCTTGATGTTTCTTCTACTATGGTGCTTTTAACCTTTATTTCTTTTTTCTTTTGCTCACAGGACCTAAGGTTAAAACAAATTAGTGATATGTAACAACTTAGTAATGTTAGATATGAAATGGTGATTTAAACCAAGAAGGGGGGTTAAATTGGTTGTTTAAAACTTTTTCAAAAGCTTAAAACCCCTTTTGATTGAATCGAATAGACCACAAAATATGAATGCAAAAGTTGCAGACTAGTACACTTTCAATCGGTCAAAAAATAAAACAATATACTAATTTGTTCTTTAGCCTATGAATCAATTGATTAAAATTTCAAATCAATTGACTAAAATTCTAAGAATTTATGCATAATGCAGAATTCACAGATTTAACTCAAACAAAAAACTTTTACACACAAGACTTGTTCCAATCAATATTTCTAACAAGTATGCAACATCATATTACACAGAAACGTATTAAAGCTCAACAAAGAATGAATTACTTGGTTTTCTCGAGTTTTTAAAGTGAGTGAGATGAAAAGAAGAAAATGACACAGTTGTTTTTATACTGGTTCACTCAATCATAGAGCTACATCTATTTTACTAGGACAACCTGAGTCTGGTTTCCACTATATTCAAAATTTTTACAAATCACACACCAAGATTACACTTTTGAACAAAGAAATACATAATATTTTTTACTCACGCAAAAATCTAACCTAACACCCTGCAAGAATCACACCAGGTAAACAACCAAAAGCACAAGAACTACAAAATCTGATGGTAGCTCTCCCTAGCCAACCATACACTAGTTCTTCAAGCTAATCCCAAGCCAAAATGTCTCCAAGATCTTCAATCAACACCTTGAAGCTATGAGAGAAAGAGAGAGAGTTTTCCAGTGATGAATGACAACTTTTTGCGCTCAAAAACTCAAGAATCGTGTCTTTGCTTTCGAAAACATAACTTATATAGTTTGGTTTAAGTGAAATCAATCAGTTGAATTTTTTGTACAATCAGTTGATTTCAGTTGACTTAAGTGAAATCAGTCGATTGAAAAATAATTCAACTGATTGAATACATTCATACCAGAAATTATATATAGCAAGTCTTTTAACATGTTAAAACTCATTTTAACTGATTAAAAAGGACACACTAAGACTAACAAGACATATAACCTATGTCATGTAGTCCACCAACATGATATAACATGTAATCATTACATTTAACACATCAATTACATTTTAATACAATTGAAACATAATCTTCAAGCAAATATTCATCAATCTTCATCAACCACATATGATCTTCATGCACTTGACTTTATCAAATCTTTGCTTCAAGCTTGTTTTTGCCAACAACTACAACATCGACAACATAATTCCAACTATACATTTCTATTTATGGTGTCATTATATCGTTAGTTGAGCAAATGATGTCATCGATATAGTAGAAGAAAATAAAAAAGGATTTATCTCATTCTCTTATCATTATAATTTTTCTTTGTATGTTAGGTCAATCATGTAAACCTTAGATTCATGTGATTACGTAACAAGAGTATATACAAATATAAAAGAGAACAAGAAAATGATAAAACTAAAACTAAATTAAGTTACAAATGTTGCATAATACATGTATTTGTCGAATAAAAAGAAAAATATTTTGCGAAAAAGAAAAAATATTGCAAATAAATATCAATGTATAATAAGAAAAATTGGATTTTAAAAAATAATAAAAATTAGTATTCAAAAATTGGTTAAGAAATATAAGCAAAATGAAATTTGTTCGTTTATTAGTTTAATTGAGTTATATAAAATGATATCAAAACAAAACAAAAACTAAAATTAAACACAAAAGAAATTATATGATATTGAACAAATAATCACATTTGCTAAGAAGTGAATTTTAAGTCTAATTCAATCTTACAAAACTGGTTTATCAAGTAAGGTATGCAACCACTTATATACTGTAAATTAATATACATCAAGCAAAGAAAACATTTTCTTGTAAGTCCTTGTGCTTCATTACAGGCCTTCATACTTATTTTGTCTTTAGACGACAAACTCAAATGTGCCTTTGTTAGTGGTCTTCTGGTTAAGATTATTTCCAAAATTCATTCCTCCATGTCCATACTGTTGAATAACTAGCACAGACGAGCGTCAACCAAAATTGCTTGACATCAAAATGTTCCCTATAGCTATAAGTTCTAAGCACTCACACCACTTTAACAAATTTGAGAAGACCTTAGAGTTCCTACAATTCCCTTGACCAACTATGTAAATATCACAACCAATTTTTTCTATCTCATTGAAGACTACAAGAATATCTCCACCATTATGAACATCAATCTCTAAGCAGGACATTGAATCATTATTGTTAACTGCGGTAAGTCTGAATGTGTTTATATATACTCTTCATCTAACTCTTCATCTAACCCTTGTGCTTCATTGTGAACTAATGTATCTACTTCTGCCATTTCACCCAATAGAAGAATTTGAACCACTAATAGTTGTGTTCCTAAACTTCTTGCCATCCTCCATGCAATGGCTAAGGCCTCACGATGATCAGGGGGCCTAACAAAGACCACACGAATATGATGGTTCATTTTGGGAACTAACCCAAAATCACGATTAACAAATATTCCCACATAGTAGGAAGCACCTTACATTACATTTTGATTTATATCTTTGTACACAATATTGGTGACTTCTAGACTACCTTCTAAACTTAATTGTTTGTGAAATGGAAGAAGAATTAAGCTTGCGTGTTTCTCTTCTGCTGAGTGGTATATGTCCTCATGAATAATTGTATATGCTGACACCACATTTAAGGTCTCAACTCTAACAACATTAAATGCCTCTCTAAGTGTATCAAATGTGTTGTGAATGCTTTCTAACTTTTCCTGTGACCTGCTCAAGTTTTGTTCTCTGACTTGGCTCTTATGCTTCCTTATATGTGCAATAACTAGAGTAGCAACACATCTAGTAAATTCAATAAGGTACAAGGCAAAAATATGCACAGGGGAAACTCTCATGGCATTAAAACATTCAATTATGCTAATCATGCTTGCAGCTTGACGAGTATTGTGAACACATGCTATAAATCAGACCTCTACATCAACTCTTAGTTTTTGTATAATCTTTAGCTTGTTTCGTTCAAATCTATGCTTGGTTTGTAGATGACATTGATGACGGGAGACACAACTATGGTCACCAGAAGAACAACAGAAGTTATAACGGCATAGGTAGGTACAAAAAATATCTGCAATAACACATCACAAGAACTTATAGATTAGACTACGATTATATATCTAAGAAACTAAAACAATTAAATACAACGTTTTAAATAGATCAATATCGTTCTACTCCAAATAATATTCAACATTATTAATATCATGGCGCCTTTATTATTCAAAATCAAGCTTAAGGTCAGCACAGAGTAACTGTTGCACAATTTCACCTCGAATAAACTTGTACTTATTATTTACGGGTCCTCATTATTTGTTTATATTTTATCTTTATTTATTATCTTTATATTATTTAACTTATTGTACAGGGGTCATACGTTGATAAGCCTTTCGTACTTTCAATTTGTAGGACTTATGTATAAGGATAAGAATTTGATCAAAGTAGTTTGTTTATTGATTCATGATCGTCTACTTTTGACATAGATGTCTAGTGTTTCTTGGAGATTGGTCTCCACTTTTATATTTATAATCAGTTGATATTTAAAAGAAATAGGAATGTAAAGAGTATAATATTTTGATTACAGAATAGGCATGTTAGAAGTATAATATGTTCGCTATGAAATAAGGATTCTGCATGTTTAGGGAAATGTTTCATGATACATATATTGTTCTGATCACATATCCTTATACATTTTTTAATGTAGCTCATTCAAAATAGTTAATATTTAAGTTACAAAAGCTACTCCGGAAGAATATCACTAGACGGTAAAATGTTATGTAATATGATGTACGGATACAATAAATGTATTAGATACGATAAATGTATTAGATACGATATGTATATAATACATCGATATGTTTATTTTAAAAATCATATAATATGATATATGATAAATACGTGATATAAGAATATTGAAAAATATACAATAATTCTTAAAAATATATTAAATATATGATTGTTATTCTGTAAGTTCAAATTAAAATCATATATAATAAAATTGTCAACATAAAAAATAGGGTTAAATATGTTTTTGATCCTTCAAGTTTCAGTGAAATTTGAAATTAGTCTCTCTGCGAAACTTTAGACAAATTTAGTCATTCATCTTTAAAAATGCGTGGATTTAATTCTTTTAACCAAATTTTGTTAAGTTTATCTGACGTTTCAAGCGCATTTCATGTTTCTCTTGAATATTAGCTCAAATATTATCATAAATCATGTTTGAAACGTCACATAAAGTTAACAAAATTTAGTTAAAAAGACTAAATTCACGTATTTTCAAAGATGAAGAACTAATGGTCTAAAGTTTCAAAGAGGACTAATTACAAATTTTATTGAAACTTAAGGGATCAAAAACATATTTAACCCTAAAAAATAAATTGTCATCATAAAAATATCATTACAAGAAAACTCTTAAATAATGACCAATTTTAGTAACCAAAAATATGTTATTAGAGACCAATTTAAATTAGAGATCAATTATTTTGTAGTCAAAACCTTAATAGCTAATATTAGTGACTAATTTAAAAACCAATTATTTTGGTAACCATGGTAGATAATGTTATTGACCTATTTAAAAATTAATTCATAATAAAAATTATTTTAATTATCAATTTAGAGACCACTTATAATCTTTTGGAACTATTTTAGTTGTCAATAATTTTTAGTTTTTAAACTGGTATATAAATTGGTCACTAAAAGTAACTAATTATTTGTTATTACTAAAATTGATCACTATTCAAAGATTTTATTGCAATGTAATACAACTTTATAAATTTAGATACTTTATTAATAAGTATCAATAGAATATCCTAAAATACCGACTACGAATATGTGTCAAACATAAATACTTGACCTAAATTGAAATTTACATAATTTATGCATAACCTTGTGATGGGTTTAAAAATATTGAAAATAGTAAAAGCAAAACAAAAAAACAATTTGAATTAATCTAATTTAAAATTGTTTATTTTTTAAAATAATTTCATTTAAATAAAATAATTCCAATTTATTAAAGTTAAATTTCTTTTATTTAAATAAAATATTTCAATTATCATCAAATATTAAAAATTATTTAAATATCAAATAATTATTAATAATTTAAAAATATCAACATTAATAATATCTTAAATTTATTTTAATTTGTATTATTTGTTATCAAAGTTCAACAAGATTTTTTCAATCGATATTAACAAAAAAAAGTTATCAACATCAGCTAAAATTACTTCAGTTAATATCAACAATTATTTATATACATTGATCAGAACTATGTTTACAATCAAATAATGACTAAATTAATGTTAGGACAAGTTTGTTTCTGCTCACATTCTTTGTTACGACACTAGAATAAATAACTTTATCCTGAAAACATATGAAGTATTACATTAGGCTCATAGAGAATTGTTTCGACTTACTAGACATCTATAGATTTTTGCACCAACTAGAGTTACCATAGAAAACTACTTTCACAGGTAGGAATCTTTGAGTGCGAGTTTACACTGATTTTGTAAACAAGACACTTTGCAGCAACCGATTTTCAAATCATTTGGAACTATTGATCTAAAAGCTCAATTTTTAGATCATGGACGAAAAATGTAAACTAGTACTGTGACAAACATTATACAAATTTATAAATTACCTGTCAGATACCTTAACAGTCAAATTGGAGTTCTACACAGGCGGTGTGAAGTATTATTATCAAGGACATGAGGACATCAGTGGTAGTAACCCTCTCTGCTTGCTCTCAATAACTCAAAAAAGACTAATTGATATTGCATACATAAACTCATCGCTTGCTATTCTCATCCCCTAGGTATTCATTTTTGCCAAAAGAAACGGCAGAAACAAAGATTTGAAATATGGGAGAAACTGTAAGAAAAGGAACCTGACAAAAGGCTAACGTTGGAATTCTACATCCGTGTCCCCCACTGCTGCCAAGAATCAACTAATAAAAACATAATGAATCATACATGCTAGCTATAAAATGCTTCAGTGCAGCAGCGTTAGCCCCAAAGATACAAAAGGCAGTTACTTAGATTTCTTTTGTATTTCAGAAACTCTTTGGCCCATAATTTTACAAACAGCTTCATCTTTTGGCTGAAGAAGTTTTAAAGCAGGGTGAACTTTGAGATCTCCCATTACTATTTTCTGGCCCACATCCAACTCACTTAAATCCACGTCAATATATGGGGGAATAATGTCAGCAGGGCACAAGTACTTAACGGTCCTTTTCACGGTATTCAAAGAAGCACCTGCCAAATTTGTAAAGTGATTAAAATATTCAACAAAGTAAAACATCATACACGCAACACAACAACGAACTAAACAAAATGTTTTGACAAGTAGGTGTCAAGCAATAAGGAAAAAATGTCGAATAATGAATCACGAACCATTCGCTTTGCATAAACAAATCTTACATTTGAATCATTTGAGCGAACTGATGTTCTACCATTCTAATAATAACTATCAACATCAGGCACTTTGATAAGACAATAGACTAAGTCAACTCTCATTTTTCAAATCTACAAGTTAAACAAGTATCCTGCGAGTCTCCAAATCATATTCTGAGCCGGTCTTTCCAGTATTTCTTCAAAAAAATTTAATAAATACTCATAAATTACAATTTCCCGGAGGATCCAAATTGTTCTTGATCTGAGTGAGTAAACATTTATCCAAGTATACAACAGTTGACTACAACTTACAAGGCAGAAACAGCATATTATTAAGAAAACAACTCAATTGAATTATAATAAAGGAGAACAAGAACAGAAAAAAATAAAAAAATAAAAACAGACGCATAATTAGACGATCTAGTAGTATACTCATAAACTTGCTCAAGATGAATTCAAGATCACTCGGACTACAAACAATACATGATAAAATATCAAATGCCCATATATAAGCAACTATCAGTCAGATTAAAATAGCACACACTACAAATAATAAAATTATGTAAAAAAGCATCCAGTTTACCCTACGCAGACATTATAAAGGATAAGCTTCAAAAACAGGCTTGTTATAGGAGGTTATTCTTCATAAAGAGCACTAAATCAATAAAAGTAGGGTTACATGATACCTAATCAACTAGTAGGCATTGCTTTAATGGTTACAATAACAAAAACAGCCTCTCCATTCAGACCTTACAATCGTAGGAGCCTCTTACACTTACTTGACCATAATAAAACTAAGCCTTAAGACATATTTATTTACCAATACCAACTACCATAAGCAAAAAGATTATCCATGTTCCACAGCACTTAGCCACACTTTTGGTATACATGCCACATGAAGAGACATCAGAACTCAAAATTATAACGAAAAAAGTCTATCACATTCACCACTTAGCATGAAGCCTACTACAATTAAATTCAAAATATCCAATGCTACAGATTTTCCAGCCAAATAGATAGAGTTTGGCCATGATAATTAGGTTTACAAATAAACTATGAAACTTTACCATCAACTCAAGCTTCTCTCCTGGCCTAAAAAATTTATGATACAGTATAGACAATTCAAGCAGAATAATTTACAATACAATAAAAAAGTTGATAAAATTATTAAGAGGCGATTCAAACTGTATGTGAAAATCATAAAGTTCCCCATATTTTGGTAAAGTTTTCTGTAAGCAGTTATGAAAAGCAAAAGTAAGATAAAATAAATTCAAGTTTTTCTCTAAGATAAAATCAACTTATGCAGGTCACGAGAAGTGAGATGGAAAAAACTTCAACTAATAGGAGAATCTAAATTAATTTTACGTTTTTAATTAATACCACAAAAAATTATCCACATAGAGCTAACCTTTCTTGAGTCCAGGCGATACATCATCTCCTCTGAAGACGAGAGGAACATCAACTTTCAACAAGGCGTGCGACGGAGCCCTTATAAAGGTCACATTCAACGGCGCGTCTGTGCCAGCTTTCAAATGAATCTGCGAAATTCTCAAATGTTCAATACAAACCATAATCAAATTTAACGCCACTCATTGTATGAGGAAATTCACAATCATAAATTCAGAAGTAGAGGATCAGTTATCAAATAAAAACGATGAATATAATACAATTAGAGAGAGAGAGAGAGAGAACATTGCGAGGCAAGACGCGAACGCTCTCAACGACGTCATCAGAGTCGAACTGCGTGCGGACTTCTAGGTGAAAGAGGCGGGAGAGGAAGAAGGACCGGCCGAGGTGGTTGACGAGTTTTCTGATCTGGTCGGTGCGGACGGAGATGAGGCGTTTGTTTCCGCCGTGCTGGCCATCTTCCTGCTCGAAGATAATGCTCGGCACGCGCCCGACGCGTCGCTCCTTCGCCGAAATGTTCTTCCCGGAGTCCGCGCGGGGAACGGCGAAGATCGTCTCATCGTGCTTGGGATCCGGGCGAGGAAAGCCGTCGAGGTACGTGAGCGGCTCCGGCAGGTGGAGGACGGCAGCGGCCGCGGATTGGGAGAAGTGGCGGCGGTGCGGGGAAAGTTTGGTGAAGATGTGGCGGGGTAGATACATAGTTTGGAGTGAAGGAATAAAGGGTTTAGAAGGGTTTTGTTTTGGGTTGTGACGCGAAGTGGCTGCGGTGCCTCTCTTGGTGATTCACTCACTAGCTAGCACCTGAACCAAATGTGGTGCTCCTCGCGTGACATACACGTGATCTCAAATCTAATACTAACCATTTTTTTTTCTTAAATATACTTGTAAAACAAAATATAGTCCAACTTAATTAATGACCGTTAATTTACTCAGAAAAAAATAAAAATAAATGATAGATTAGATTTGGTTACTTGCAGGACTAGCATAAGATTATTTTGTTTTCAAAATGAATCTCAAAATATGAAAACTGGCACCCTAATATTTGAATCATGTAAGATTTAATTTCTAACATGATAGCATGAGTTTATAATCTTACATGTCATTTAAAATTATGTTAACTTTTAAAAAATAATGATTAATGCTATAAATTAGTTTCTATTAAATGTCTGTTCGTGAAAACAAGTTTAAAAAGTACATTTCGCTTTGCATTTATACAACTTTTCACCATGCATAAAATATGAATGCACAACTTCAAATTCAAAAGTTAAACTTATAATTAACTTTTCTGTGGATAAACAATACATGATATATATTTTTTTTTTCCATCTTTAGTTTTAAACATAAATTTCTGTAAATCAATTATGTACATTTTCATTGTAATTGTTTTCATCTTTTTAGTCTTAAAACATACGTTCCACATTCCTTAAAAGTTATATATTTTTCTTATGTTATTTAAATTTACATAAATTTAATGTGTGATTACAGAATATTTACTGGGATTAGAAAATTAAATACACTGTACTACTTCGTAACTCGTCAATTATAAATATTCCAAGCATAAAGTTAGTAATGTGAAAAAAAATTGTGAACATTATACCATATCAATACCAGTCTATTAAAAGTCTAAAACTATCCAAGAATTCATTTACCAGTACATTTTACTTAAGTATATTGAATTTCTTTATAAAATAAGAACTTGCTTATGACTTTTTGATTGTGACGTTTACTATAAATAGGAAAGGGGAAATATAAAATTTGTTCAAGTACTTAACACATTACACATTGCAAACTACTACAAACTCAGAATAAAAAGCACATTACAATGAACTAAGAATTAAAAAAACATTACAACAAAAATAACATAAGAAAAACAATAAAATAATGGCAAAAAAAATAATAAGCAATGACAGTAAATTTAGTAAGATTGCCCAGGCTTTGCAGTTTGAAAAATCCAGGCAAACTGATAAAACTATCTACGGTGTTGCGCTGGTCAGCAAAGAACCCTAAATTCCTACCTAGATCAACTATTGTCATTGCTCCCTAACTCCCTATTTCTGCTGGTTAGTACATTATAATCCATTCTCCAGTCACTGCCAGTTAAAAAGTCGAAATCCACTACCACTTCCTACATCCGTTGAATCCGATTCACTTCCCATTGTCTCGTCTGAGCTCTCACTTGGAAGGACTTTGATCCTGTCTGCATGTTCAACAATCCAATCAGTGAATTCGGGAGAGGCAGCCCATTCTGCTAGAGCCTGCTTAGTGGATTCTCTTGTGAACTCATCCCACTCTTGCTTTGTGAACTTCTTTCTGTTCCGGGTCTTGTGAAAGGTTGAATAATAATCCCGCCCCGTATGAATCCCAGGAGATTGTGATGAAATCCCAGAAGATGGTGTTACAACGCCTGCAGTAGACAATGAATCAAATAACATATTCACACCATTTTTGTTCTAACCAAAATATATATCCAGACACTCAGGTCTTTGAATAATAGTACCCACCAAAATTCATAATAAAAATTTGCCAAAAAAAAGTACACAAAAATTATAAGCAAGCAAAGTATGTTCGTTCTTTTGGAATTTAGACTGAGGGCCAATTTGAAAACACAACTCAATGCTGAAAATGGAAATAAATAATCCAGCACTGACTTATTTTGTGGTATTTGTTTAAATCATTCCAAAAAAGAAATAACTGAATGTGAAAAAGAAAAAGGAAATTTCCAACATATAACTTAAAGATCATCTTCACAAACAACTAAGTGCAAGAAATTTCCAAAATATTCGGAAGTAGATAAAAAAAATTCAAAAGATTGGACAATATGTAGCAATCACACATACAAGAAGACTGCAACAAGAAACAATACCTCTCACGGGAGAGTCAGTCCATGCCAAACTTCTAGGGCTATCCCACATTTTTCTTTTAGGGCTACTCCAAAGTTTTCCTTTAGGGGTTGACTTGCTAAGGAATTCTGCACGACCTCGTCTTCCTTTCACCCGTTGCAGGGAATAGTCATCATATCCTGAAGTTTCATACCTACATGAAATCGTAAAAGCATACATAGAAGTGAAAAGCTTGAAAGCTTTCAACTTGTTATCAATGACAGGAAAAAAAGATGCAAGTAAAATAAGTCCAGTATATGTTGATAGATCCCACTTTCTCCTTGTTCCTTTTGTTGGTTCAATAGACACTAATGAATCTTGAATCTAAGACCTCTACAATGTTCAACCTTTTAATCAGTGATCATTTCCAACAAGATGATTAAATTCTATTAAATTCTTCAAAAGCAAAATATAAAAAAATGCATGAAAACATCCAAAATGCCTTATTAACAAATGGTCAGAATTGTGACAATCCTCTAATCTAATGTTCCTCGGACAAAACTACCATGACCAATCAAAAGCAGAACATACAAAAACTCCCTTGCTTTTTGAAAGTGAAAGGCGAATCATGCAAATATGGCCAACATGTCCAGCAGACAATATTCTACATCAATAAAAAAAAATAAAGCAGAAAGAGAAGTCATACTTACCATCCATGAAGCCATTTTGTGGCAGAAAAAAGTTTGCAAACAATTCCGCAAGAGATCAAAGCTCCAATAGATAGAAGAGGATCAAGAGTGCTCTGAAAGAGAAATGAAAATTAGAATAAACAGGGAAATGAACATTATCCGTCAGAGTATGTGGCCAACCAAAATGGTGAAATATCACACTACAAGAGGGTTTTAATTAAAAATAAGTTAAATTTTAACACAGATAAATATAACCATCTCATCGCAATCTGAAGTAGTCATGCATTCAACAGAATTTAGTGTGCAAATCAGGTGAAAGCAGTGGCATTGTTTCCAAAATATGCCACAAACACAAAAGTTAACAATCTATATATAGTCTACACTATTTTTATTTTAAAACTTATCATTGCAGAAATTTTAAAATTAATGATAAATATTCTCTCTCTCTGTATGTGTGTGTGTGTGTGTGTATATATATATATATATATGAGAGTGTGTATGTGTGTGTGTGCATTATGTGTAACTTATTTTCACTGTTCGGTTGTCAAAATACTCATTAACTACTATATTTCCTTTACTTTTAAATCCAAAAGAAGCAGACCATTTTGCAGTTTATATTATATATTCAATTTTCTTATATTTTATCTGTTTTTACTTAAAATATTTTGAAACTTTAACTGTATTCTACCTGAATGAACATATAAAATTATTCCAAAAGTCAAATATTGTATCTTTTATTGATTTGTTAAGCTTAATTTATGTTGTAAATTTAGAGTATACCAAACTATGACTCCTTTAAAAGCTATTTTCAAAGATAAAAAGCAAAAATTAGAATACTTGATGCAAACCTGTATTCTACCTGAATGAACATATAAAACTATTCCAGAAGCCAAATATTGTATATCTTATTCATTTGCCAAGCTTAATATATGCTGTAAATTTAAAGTATACCAAACTATGACTCCTTTAAAATATATTTTAAAATATTAAAAGCAAAAATGATAATACTTGATGCAGACCTGTAAAATGAAAGTGGTTCCAATAATGCGCATTGCCCATTTCACAAACTGAGCAACCCCAGCATCCACACTACCATCTTCTTTTGAAATTACAAACCTCCTAACAATCCAGTAGCCTAAAGCAGCTCCAGCTAATATGATGCCCAGTATTACAAAAATAGCAACCTGAAAAGCATCAAGGGAAATTAGTTAACGAGAAAATTGAAGATGTTTGATAAACAGGCAATCACTAAAATTATGACCAACATTTGATAATACATGTCCAACAGACAAGCAAACCCGGCTAGCATTCCATAAATCATTAAAAACTATGCCGCCAAAAAGGGGAAGAGAGTGTGTGAAAAGGGATAGGTAAAGAGGAAGTGAGTAACTACAGATCAGGGACTAACCATTAATGTTTGAAGATGTTTGATAAACATGCAATCACTAAAAATATGGCCAACAGTTGATAATATATGTCCAACAGACAAGCAAAGCTGGCTAGCATTCCATAAATCATTAAATATTATGCCGCCAAATGGGGGAGAGAGTGTGTGAAAAGGGAGAGGTAAAGGGGAAGTGAGTAACTACAGATCAGGGACTAACCATTAGTGTTTGGTGATTGATGGTTCGCACACCAGGGCAACAAGGATATATAAAAATGATTATATAGTCTCAGAAAACCAAATTACTATACTGGAAAAGACAAAGCCATTGCCACCTCTTTAGTAGCTATTTTCTGTTGACCAAAAGCTTTTTTAGCTAAGCGAAAGAGAAATAAAAATGTACCAAAAGTTATTCTAAATGGACAAAAAAGATAGCACAACATATTGTAAAGATCAGAAACAAAGTCTGGAAATATTTAAAAGAATTATTCAATGAAAGTGAAAACATAATGTTTCAAATGAGTTCCAAAATGTTAGCTTATCATTCATTAGAAATATACGTGTAGGTATGAGAAAAAAAATGTAACAAAAAGGATCAGAAATAAAGACTACAAAGTAGTGGTTAGTTTTCAAGATGTATTGTCTAATGCACCGATTTATATAAAGTAGAAATGGACTAGTATACTTACTGGATTGTACATCTCTTCACTCATCCCAAGACTCTGAAAAATAGAATTTAAGATCAAAGAGAATTGGTGCAAAAGGAATGATCCAGCTCCAACCTGAACAACACAGGTAATAATGTCAAGACCAATAATTTTGCCATGAAACATGAAAATCTGCAAGTGAACAATGGTCAGAAATAAAATCAAACTCACCACTGATCCGTAGATGGTAAGGTAAAAGATATTTTTCCTTCCAGTCGGCATTAATTTCATGCCCTACATTATAATAAGAAATTAGTTAAAAACATGTCAAACAATCGAGGAAAATTTGGAAGCATAAAATGGAATTCAAATATGATACGAGAGTAATTTATATAATTAGATACCTGAAAAAGAAGGATAATAATGACAAGAAAGATCCCTATAGCCATCGAAGTGCTATAATAAAACGGAACCCAACTGCTAACAATTGGAGCCAACAACAGCAGTATCAATCCCACTGCAAGACAAACCAGGCGCCATTGCTGAAAATCTGCAACATATTTTAAAAACATACAAAAATTAGCACCAAAAGTATAACAAAAAAATCACAAAGAGAAGACACAACAAAAGAACAATCCCCCTATCCCCACCTGCCCAAGTTTTTAAGGTGGAACAAACTAACCTTCTTCAAGAGCAACCGTAACCGAATCCAATATTTCTCCATTGATCTTCACATCAACATATCTAGTTTCAAATGGTGACATAACAGCATTCCAGACCCCTTTCTGTACACTCCTCCACTCATCTTTCTCACATTGACACCACCCAAGCGTATTATTCCTGAACATAGTAAATTAGAAATGGGAACCTCCATAGATTAGCTGAAACAATAATACCGACAGTGTACGTGCCAAACGTGCACTTGAGCGAAGTAGATACAGCGACAACAAAAAAAAAAAAAAAAAAAAAAAAAAAAACAAAAAAAAAAACAAGGTATAATTGCATTTTCCTCCCCTATTCACGATCTCATGAATTTCGCCTCCCCATTTTTTTGTGTATTTAATCCTCCAAGTATTCTAATAATTCAATTGTGATTGACCTATAACACGACATCCAATAATTAAAGAAATATTGATACATGACACGACACTAGTTTGCACTGTCACGACAAAGATATTGTGTACCAAATTAGAGTACCAGGATAAATGATGGGACGAAATTCGCAAAATTGACGAAGTATAGGATAGAAAATACAATCAAGCAGCCAATAAATAAATAAACAATCCTCAACTCCATTTTTTGTTCTTACCTGTGAAAACAAACCTGAATTTTGCCATGCAACTTTTCCGGAATCGAAGCGGAGGGAGCCAAAGTAACATGAAACGAATTAGCAAAGCTCCCAAGTTTCACTCTCGAGAGGCCGGAAACTCGAACACGCTCGCATCGCAAAGCGTCTTTAGCACCTCGAGAACCCGAAAGCACGGAAGGTGAAAACTCCAAAACCGGCTTTTCAACATCCACACCTGCAGTAATGACAACCAGTAAGAACCGGCATTTGGAAAAGGAAGCTAAGAATTCAAAAAACGAAGGTTTTGCAGTGGAATTTGAAAGGGACCGAAGAAACCCTAGGAAGTATCACTGTGTTTATGAAAATGGTGTTTGAGAGAGGGTGGTTCTGACCTTTGAGTGTGAGAGGGTTATTGTGGGGATCCGAGAGTGAAGAAGAGAAGAAGAAAAAGAAAAAGAAAAGAAGAAAACAGAGGGAAGAGTGGAAAGATCCCATAGATATGTGATTGGAGCCTCTGAAGCAAGACGCTCCGCACCGCGCTCTTTGCTATTCGATTTCTGCTTCCTCTGCTGTTAAGTCACAAGACATGGTTTCATAGATTTGGGTCTCGTTCATTCTGCTTATATATCAAATACATTAAGATATACTAGTGTAAACACAGGCGCTATCGCGCCTGTGTGTATTTTTTAAATATGAATGATATTATATTAGTAGATGATAATAGTATAATGTTATTAAGTTAATATATAAAATAAATGTATATTTATTAAAAATAAAATGAAATAAATAGAGAGAATAATT
>Ga0214544_1002693_pt1:0-7500 | contig 37239 bp, 11 predicted proteins | sample CNSS3metaG_FD_160074 | JGI IMG/M metagenome (GOLD analysis project Ga0214544, IMG submission 160074) | Root nodule microbial communities from cowpea collected in UCLA plant growth center, Los Angeles, California, USA - CNSS3 | ecosystem: Host-associated > Plants > Roots > Nodule | place...
ATTTATATTATATATTTATATATATATATATATATATATATATATATATATATATATATATTTAAAGGATTTGTGTAAAATATAGAACAATGCTGTAGTAAATTTTCAATACTCTACCATACTTACACAAATTTGGGTCTTTGAATGTTTGTCAATTCTCAAACATAATAGACATTAAATAAATTATTTCTGAATTGAAAATTTTTCGATCAAACAATGATGATTTATAAAACAGATAAAGAGATAAAATTTTACAAATCAATCAAAAGAGTACGAATTAATAAACTATGTCTTCTTACTTGATGACTTAACAATTTAAGTATTCATTATTATTATAAAAATTTAACATAATTATATAATAATATTTCAAAATACTTAATATTTTACAACATAGTAGTAAGACTTTGTATTTTTTTGTTGTTGTTGCACTAATACGTGAACTTAGTTATATTCTTTAGTTTAAAATTTTACAAATCAATACATTGGATTTTAAATTACACAGTGAAAAATAGTATAGCTTGAGTTCTATATTAATTATATATTACATAAATATCCATGCAATTTAAATAAGTTTAACATTTAAATATTATATAAGTATTTAAACCATATGGTTATCATATCGTTATTAGTATATTTAATATCATTAGATAGCTTTACATTAATGAAAGTAGTATTTAATTGTATTATAATCTCTCTTTGACTGTGATTCTATCAAATAATAATTTTAACAAATGCGTTAAAGAGAAAAATATATAAAAAGATGTGTGTACGAAGAAAAGTTCGAAAGGAACTGTATAACGAGCACAGTAAAATTTTAGACGGCTAGTATTAATAAATTCCATTATTGATTCAAGTTTTTTTTTTCTATTTCCAAATGTTTCCATTTTCCACACTGGTGGGTATTTTATTGTTTTTAATGAAATTTTCATTTGTTTTTATTTAATAATGGTATGAGATCTGGTTGTCATAGACCGCTTTATTTCCCAGAATGCTGACTCCTTGTTCACCAAGTCAAATAACAAGGCTAGTGTTTCAAATAAATGTTTTTGCATTTGACTAGTTTGAAAAGGTAAACCTTACTTTAACATTTTTTTAGTAAGAGGTAATTATGCTTTTAGTCTTAAAATATGAAATGAAAAATGTGTGTTTTTTTATATATGTATATATATTTTAGTTTCAATTTTTCTAAAAAGAAATATAATTTTTTTAATTTAATAATATGGTTAAATATGTTTTTGGTCTTTCAAATTTCAATGAATTTTGAAATTAGTTCATTTTTGAAACTTATACCAATTTAGTCATTTATCCTTGTATATGTGTGGATTTAGTTATTTTTACCAAATTTTGTGAAATTTATTTGATATTTTAAACTCATTTTATGGTAATATTTGAGTTAACATTGAAGTAAAATTGTGTCAAACGGTATAAACAATTCAAATACTATCACGAAAAGCGTCTGAAACGTCAAATAAACTTAACAAAATTTGGTTAAAATGACTAAATTCATGCATTTCTAAAATGAATGACTAAATTAATCAAAATTTTTAAAATAAATTAATTTTAAATTTCACTTAAGAACAAAAACATATTTAACCCTTAATAATATTAACGCAGTACACTCTGTATTAAACTAAATTTACGTGGATACCATATCAAATGATACAAATAATTTAATAATATATTAAAAAATTAAGTTAAAATATAACGATTGTATTTATTTTTATAGTTTAAAATGTAGATAATAAATTTCTATTTTATATTAAAATTTAAGATTAAAAATATATTTAACTTCTAAAATTTATTTTCATGGTTTACTTTATAACTTTCACTAAAACGGCACATTTATTAAATAGGGGTGTAGTGTTGGTAAAAGTAAAAAGCTATGGCATAAAGCTACAGCAACATTAATGATGTTTTCGAAGGTAGCATCAATCATCATAAAAATGACAAATAATAATAAATGTTACAGTATTAAATTTTCAATTGACCTAGTTGGCACGTGGTCAGCAATTTTGACTGCATCTGCTCTGAACCCTAAACCTGGTATTCATTTTACCTAGTATGAAGACAAGATCCATCGCTTCACCAATGCATTCAAATTTTATAGAATTATTTAATGACGATTATGAGAAAAAGAAATACCATAGTCTATTTTTATCAACTTATTTATATTGTTGTTGTCTTCTAGTTTAATAATATATTTTACCTTTGATTTTTATTATTATCTTCTCATTTTCATTTTATGCATTTTGTTGTAGTGTATATTTTTAGTCAACTAGATCAGAGATTAATTATATTATAGTGATAGTTCGTCAGACATGTATTTGTAGTATAAAATTAAATATAAATTTTTCCTTAAATAAATTATCTCGAAATATGCGAGTCTATGATACTTTAACTATATTTTTACTTTTAAAATATTTAATCATATGATAAATACATAATAATACGCTATTGTATCATGGGAACAAAATTTAGATATAATTTTTTTCGTAAATATTCACAAAAACATCATTTCAACTTTATGATTATGTAATTTATAATCTATAATAATACATAAAAGGGCTCTTTTGGTGTTTACATTTAAAAATATCAATTTTATCATTTAAATATAATAATTTAATAAATTTTTAAAAATTGATCATTACTTTTACAATTTTTTATAAATTCGGTTATTTATGTTTTTTCTCTTCTTCTTTATTTATTAATGATTATTCTTTCATCTGTTCAGATATATTTTACTTTATTTTTAATAAATACATATAAATATAATTTTAGTTTATATAACAACTTAATAATAATATTACAATATTATCACCTACTAATATAGTATCACGTATATTTAAAAAATATATACACAAATGTTATCGCGCCGCCTGTGTTTATGCTAGTAATATATAAAAGGATTCCTCTTTTTGTGTTCACATTTCAAAATACCAATTTTACCTTTTAAATATAATAATTTATTAAATTTTTAAAAATTGACTGTTACTTTTACAAATTTTTTATAAAATCGACTATCTCTGCTTATTCTCTTCTTTTTTATTTACGAATGATTATTCTTTCATCTGTTCTTATATATTTTACTTTATTTTTTAATAAATATAATTTTAGTTTATATATTAATTTAATAATATTACAATATTATCACCTATTAATATAATATTACACATATTTAATATTATACATATTTAAAAAATGTATACTCACATACATAATAAGGGATGTGTTTATGCCACTGGTTTAAATATTTTTCCTTTTGGCTATTACTTTACAATATCCTGCACTCATCATTTCCGGAAACCCGGAACAGAATAAATAATTCCGGAAACTATTTTTCAGAAAGCAAATATTCACATTCACATCTTTTACAGAAGAGTTCTCCGAAGCATTTTGATTTTGATGGGGTGAGAAAATAAATTTGATCAGATGCAGAAAGTAATTTTCTTTTCTTCTTTTTTGTGTCATTGTTATATTTGGGCTTGTAGAAGCCTAATGCTCCTTTCTTTTGGGTGTTTCTCTCTGCACCTCCAAGACCTCTTCTGCACCTCCAAAATTTACTATTATATCCTTCAGGTGAAAGTGGGTAGCGACGCAATAAATTTTATTTACTGCATCGCCAACTTCTCTGCACCCCCAAAATAATTTCATACTTTTTGTTCTCTCGTTTCTTCTCTGTCTCTCATTTTAAAGAAATCTTGTTTATTCTCTCAGTGTCCGTTATGCTTGTGGTGGTTGAAGGTGGTTGAAGGTTCTGTGTTTCTTGTTCTTTGTTTGAAAAAAGGTGGTATTGTGAGTAATCTGCGTCATCTTATCTTCTCTCCAAGTGTGGTAGTTCCGTCCTCTTATCTTTTGTACAGGTTAGCCTTAGTATTAGCTTAGCCTTTTTTTTTTTTCTGGTTATGATTTGAAACGGAATTCGTATTCCGTTTCAAAAAGTATGAAACAACTTCCACATTCCGTTTCAAAAAAACAACACGAAATCTTTATGAAACGCATTCTGGCATCCGTTTCACACCATTTTGAAACGGATTACATAATCCGCTTTTGAAAAAAATTGGAAAAATTTGGGAAACGGAATACGAATTCCGTTTCCCAAATATTTTAAATTTTTTCTTGCAACAGCTTACGTAATCCGCCTCGTAAAGGTGTGAAACGGAATTTGAAATCCGTTTCACCAAGTTCCATGTGCTTTTTTCGCAACCTGAGCAGATAAGACGATCAACCTGAGACATCTCATAAAGATCATAATCACATTCAGGTAGTAGTAATTCAAAAGTACAAAGACCACGGGATATATATCAGGTGAGAGACATAACAGAAACTTCGAGTATGAGTTCCTGGACATTGGACTGTCAAGGATTCCCCCTATAATGAATCATTCATTATATGAGAATTGAATCAAAATAAAAATGAGTTTAAGAAAGAAATAAAAATTATAGTGAGTCACCAAACTTAAAGTACTAAAATTTAGAACAATTATATCAGTGATTGATCTCGAGTTGCAATCGGGCATGATCGTGGAACAAATCATGCAATGGTTAAACCATTACAAACCATGCAAAAGTAACAACATTATAGCATGAATTTAAACCAGAAAACAGCCAAGTAATTACCGAAGTGCTTGAGCAATGAAATTGCTAACAACACGCCCATCGTCAATATTCATGCGTGGTCCATATGTGTTAAAGATTCTTGCAATGCGTATTTCTATTTTCAAAAGATAAAAGCACCTCGAGGAGTTAAAAGAAAAAGGAAAAACTTACTGCATATGCCTTAGACAAAATGAGAAGAGGAAGGGGTAGCGCACGCCGTCGACGCTGTTGGCGACGAGGGGTGAGCCTGAAGAGAGGCGGAGCAGTCGAAGGGGAGGCTGCTTTTAAGGAGAGGAAGGTGCTGCTGGCGATGAGGGTAGATGTGGTGAAGGGTCGTCAAAACTGATGATTTTTCTCGTCAAAACGCATGCTATTGAATAAAGACGACCGAAACGGATTTTGAAATCAGTTTCTGAAAACTACGAAGCGGATTTTGATATCCGTGGCTGTTAGTTTTTCTTGGTGGTAGCAATGTCGACTCCGGCCAGGAAGAGGCTCATGAGAGATTTCAAGAGGCTGCAACAGGACCCACCTGCAGGAATCAGTGGTGCCCCTCAGGATAACAATATAATGCTGTGGAATGCTGTCATATTTGGGTGAGTTGAATTGGATAGAAGATGCACTGTGCTGTTTTCACTTTGTTTTGTTTTATTTTCCTCCCCATTTTGTTAAAGTATGGATGGATAAGCAATTTCTGCTTTCTTGTCTGCTTTGGATTGCAGTCCTGATGATACTCCGTGGGATGGAGGTGAATCTGTCCTCTTAGTATATCTTAGAAAAAATTTTATGCATGTGTCATCTCTGTTATTTAGCCATCTTCAACGCTACTGGTTAGGTTATCTTAGATGAGCTTGCTTTTACCATGGCTACTATCTTGGACCAATTTCGTTGTGTAAATATGATTAAAATCAAAAATAATAAACTAAAAAAATAATTAAAATTCAAAAAGCATTATATTTAAAATAAAATTAAAAGGAATTGGAATAAATTTTTTTCTTTTATCTAATTTAAAGTTTAATTATCATTTAGTTTTATTTATTTTTATAATTACATTCATTTTTCAAAAAGTTATTTACAAATCAAATTATATATATATATATATATATAGATATTACTTTATTTTTAGATATATATTAAAATATATGATAACATAATAAATAAACAAAACAAAAATTAAAATATATATTTAAAATTTAGAAATCATATACTTTAAATAAATTAGAAAAAGTTATAATACAATGAATAATTTTTCAATTTAAAGTTTAAGTATTTTTTAATTTAATTTAATTTATATAAAACGGATTGTGAAATACGTTTCTTATAAAATGAAAAAAAAAGCAAAACGAATTGTGAAATCCGTTTCTTAAAATCTTGAAACGGATTTTGTCATCCGTTTTGGCACACATGGAAAATTTCAATATTCTTTTTGGGTGCAGAGGCCTACAACAAAAGCAGATTCGTTAATCGGGTGCAAGAGTGCAGTGCAGTTAATTTTTTTTTACTGTTTTTTCTCTTTCTTTATTTAAGGGTAAAATTGGGAATAAAAAAAGTTTTGGGGTACAAGAGAAATGCTTTGGGGTGCAGGAAGAACCCCTTTCTTTTTTATAACGGACTGGGTTAGTCAGAGCCCGCAGCAACAAAAACAAGGTAAAATAATTAAAAGATCCGAAGTGGATCTAAAAATTATGGTTTTTTACTTTCTGAATTCCCACAATTTCTTTGCTCAGCCCTCAAATTTTCGAAATGATTATTATCCTTACCGCAAAAAGTGACTACAAGATTAAAAATTCCGGAAGGTTTTCAAAATAAGGTTTCTGAAATTTTCGAACAATATTTCTATAATTAAATTTCCAAAACATGATTTCCGAAATAAAATCTTCAAAATATATGAAATGTGTTTCGAAATATATTTTTTGTAATTTTCGAAAAAAATTTCAGAAACTCATAAAATGTATTTCAAAATACTAGTATATGAAATATATTTCTGAAATTTCCGGAACACATTAAATATATTAAATATGTTCTGAAAGGAACTTTTTGAAATTAGGTTTTTCATTATTGCGGGGCTACAATTAGTAATGATGGGTGCAAAAAGCAATAACTAAAATTTAGTGGCTAACAATAAAATAAAAATATATATTATCGGATAAAAAATAGAAAAAAATGTGGTGAATTTTTCTCCACTTGTTTGATGTTATTTTTGTTTTTTGTTATAATCTGTGTTGGGCCACTCACGTGGCCTTAAGAATATAAGCTAGTGCTATTTACACTCTCCCCTTTCTTATTTCATCTCTTTTGAGTAGATTAATCACATTCCTCCCATGACCAATTCAGTTTTCACTTGAAAAGAAAAAAAAAAATCTCTGAACATCCTTCAGCTTTATATTTATTTATATATATATATATATATACATAATTTATTTACTTATTATTAATATTTTAAGAATGCATGTTTTTTATATTACAAGAAAATGAATTATTAAAATAATAAATAAAATAGTTTAAAATTTGATATTTTGTAAAAATATTTTAATTTGATTTTTATTAATATTTTATAACTTTTTAACTTTCATTCCTATTTTTTATATTTAATTATTTATAACTTTTTTATCACATCAATCAAATAACTTGTAAAATTATTTATTTATTTCTCTATTTTTTCTTTTAATCCAAATAACTTTATTTATTACCTCCTAGTTGAAAAAGTGATACACAAATAAGTTTTCCTCTACGCTACTAATATAGTAATTTCATTAATAACTCATAACACTTTTAAACATGACAAGGACCAAATACTAATCTGAAAAAGAAAAAGATTGAGAAAAAAATATAAAAAAAATTATTAAGATCCTAAGTAAAAAAGAAAAGAAAAAAAGTCTTAGTCCTACCCATTGAGTACCAAAAC
>Ga0214544_1002693_pt1:15000-37239 | contig 37239 bp, 11 predicted proteins | sample CNSS3metaG_FD_160074 | JGI IMG/M metagenome (GOLD analysis project Ga0214544, IMG submission 160074) | Root nodule microbial communities from cowpea collected in UCLA plant growth center, Los Angeles, California, USA - CNSS3 | ecosystem: Host-associated > Plants > Roots > Nodule...
ACTGGGTTTTGCTATGGTTTTTAATCACAACTTATATCTAATTCTGAGTAAGCATTTGAGAAAGAAAAAGCTCTTTTTTAAGGACTAATAATACCACATTCTTGTAAATTGTTTTTTATAATTAAATTATATATGTATAAGGAAAGAAATAAATAATTGAAAGGCTTCCACGAGAACAGAGAAAGGTCACCCACTTTAAAAGAAACCCAATGGCACATGACAAAGGGACCTAAAGAGAAAAACCTAAAGAAGTAAGAGAAACAATAATCAATAAAGTGATAAACAATTCTATATGAGCCCAAACACAAATCTGGTGAGAAGAAAAAATCAAACAGAATTCTTTGAATACGAACAAAATGATTCAAATGAAACTGATTTTAATATTGACTTTAATTATTATTTGTGATTATTATACCGTGTTAATAAATATAATATTGATTGTATAATTAATGAGAATAATGAATGAGCAGGGAGGTAAATGAGTAAAATGAGGAAAAAGCAGGGACAAAGATGGAAGAAGTGGAGTTATAGATACATAAAAGTGTGAAACGGCACAGTGTCTGCCGTTTCCCGATAAGCCCGGTGATTTTTGGAACAATCTCTTCTTCTATGTTCTTCTTCGCCTTCCTCTTTTCACTTCATGTTTCAGGTTTCAGCTTAACCCACTTTCAGTAGAGCTTCAACTTCACCACCACCACAATTTTCTTTCACTTTCTCTTTCACCACCCAAACACTGCTTTAGAACATTCTTCTTCTGTCGCTCTTCTCTCGCTCATTCTATAACGCCAGTTTTATGTTTCCATGTGCAGAGGGAGAGAGAGAAAAGCATGTGTAAGAGTAAACCAAGCTCAAAATTCAACACCAAAACATGCTTCTAAGCTCTGGTCTTGGATTTAAGGTCTTGTCTCGGACACAGACTTCTTTGTTTCAGATAGAGGAAAAGAAAACAACAAAAAAAGCTCAACTTTTTTCCGTCTTCTTTCTTTACATTTCAAGGTGCACTTGAGTAGAAAGCATGACCATTCGGAAAATTCAACAATTCCAGAAATAACACAACAGAGGTCTATTACTCTCCTAACCTTTTTCCTTTCCCAAGCTACCTTTTTTTTTTCTTCGTATTTATACTGTTTTAATGAGTCTGAATTTCTTGCAAATAATGAAAGGCTGTTCTTTTCTGTTGACAAAACGGTGGAACTGATCTGAAAATGCAATAATGTGTTTTAATGAGTTGATATTTGCAGGTTCTGAATTTCATTTTCCCTTTTGGTTTTTGTTCCATTAATGGAACTCCAGGTTCACAGATCTGTGAGGTGCGGGAACGACAACCTCAGGCCTTGTTTTCTTTTTCCTTTCTATTCTCCAGACCTTAACACCTTCCACAAAATCCGATCCAACAATGTTCAAAGTAACAAGCCCGAACCTCTTTAATTTATGTTCAAGAGTAATTGCAATTTCCGAAATATACGCCTGAATGAAAAAGGTTATTGTGGGTTCTAATGAGATTTCGTAATGTCTGCTAATTTTAAGGACAGGTAAAAGCTATAAACAAGCAAATACAAGCCGAAGCCAAAAGGAGTTTGGTGCAGATCCGCGACCCATTTGCGAAATTTGCTGCTTTAGCTTAAAAACAAAGCGCGAAGAGTTGGATCAAAGGTAGGTACATATATACAAATATGTAGGAGTTTCCAAGCATAATTTGTGTTAAAGTTTCATGGTTTTTAATAAAACGTTTAGGCTTATACCTTTTAAAGTGCTGAGTGTTAAGCAACATGGTCAGACTCAGATCCTATCTGCTGTGTAATAAGTGAACCTGAGAATGTTCTGATGGCTTTATTTTATTTTATTTTTATAAACAAGTACAAAATAAATAAACTTCTCATGTTTTGGGGATGATGGTAATAATTTTAATTTAATTTTTTCTTTTGTTGTTGTTGTGGGTGTGGTGTTGCTTTTGGTTTGCAGGAGGTGAGGCTGTGGCTCTGCGACCTACTCAGTCTTTTGCTTTTGAAAGGCTTTCTTTTCCTTCTGCGATTGGGAAAAGCTTTATCAAGGGCTTCTGACTTGGACCGCGATTTATCGGTGCGTAAATAAAAGGCCTTTTTATCACTACGCGGCCAAAGTACTCTCTGATTCTGAATCGTAGTCATCAATGCAAAGCACATAGCAACAACAAAAACCCCACCCTCTGTGCACTCTCTCATCCATTGGCACTTTGACTCTATTTTTCTTCTCTTCTCTCTCCAGTACTTTCCGTGGGATAAGAGTGCAAGAAGAAGACCAAGTGGGGTGTGTAGCTTGGAAAAAAGGCGTGTCTGTGATATGGAAGAGGATGAGATTCAAGCACAGGCAGTGTGTAAGTTCCCTAGAGTTGGAAATGGAAGGAACGACCAATACCAAGAGGAGGAAGAAGAGGTAGACATAAGAAGAAGAGGTATTGGTGGCGGTGGCGGCGGCGGCGGCGGAGGAGGAGGAGGAGGAGGAAGTGATGCCAGCACAAACCATTTCCAAAGCAGCTGGCACCACTCTTCGAGAATCATTAGGGTGTCTCGAGCGTCTGGTGGGAAAGACAGGCACAGCAAGGTGATGACCTCAAAGGGGTTAAGAGACAGAAGGGTTAGGCTCTCGGTGACCACGGCCATTCAGTTCTACGACCTTCAAGATCGGTTGGGTTATGACCAGCCCAGTAAGGCTGTGGAGTGGTTAATCAATGCTGCTTCCGATGCTATCTCAGAGCTTCCTTCTCTCAACAACCCCTTCCCTGATACCCCTAAGCAGCCAAGCGACGAGAAAAGGCCAACCAGTGGTCAACGTGGGGTTCAACCACAGGCCTTTGATGATGCAGACGGAGACACCAATTTCCTCCACCAAACCCAAAACCAAAGCCAGAACCTCTCTCTCTCCAAGTCTGCTTGCAGCAGCACTTCCGAGACAAGCAAGGGTTCGGGCCTGTCCCTCTCTAGGTCTGAGATCCGTGTGAACCGTGTGAAGGCAAGGGAGAGGGCAAGGGTAAGAGCTGCAAAAGAGAAGGGAAAAGATAGGGACAAGGAGAAGGAAAAAGAGAAAGAGAACGAGTCTGGCATTGCACACCACCACCACCATCACCACCACCACCACAATGTCAACAACCCCAACCATATGTCTCACACTGCTTCCTTCACCGAGCTTCTCACCGGTGGGATTGGGAGCACAGTAACGGTTAACCCCACCACCACAGCAAGTCCTAATGGATCATCTGTTCATCAGATCCATGAGGGTCACGACGAGGCCAATATATTCAACAAGGGAAGACAACAACAACAACAACAACATTGGTCTTCAGCAGTGACACCTATGGACTACTTCAGCCAAGGAGGCCTCTTGGTGGGACCTTCATCATCATCTGCAAGAACTCAACACCAACACCAACATCAATCTTCTTCGGGACAGTTCCAATTGGGACATGCCCTTCCCATCTCACCATTCAGTGGAGAAAACCAGTCGGATCAGATGCAGCATTTTTCGTTCATGCCAGACCACCTGAACATGCCGGCCGTGGTGACTTCTTCTTCTTCTGCTTCTCAGCCCAGCGGGGGTGACAATTACAACCTCAACTTCAGCATCTCTTCGGGCCTTGCTGGTTTCAATAGGGGGACCCTTCAGTCCAATTCTCCGTCCTTTTTGCCTCACCTCCAGAGGTTTCAACCTTTAGACGGATCATCCAATCTACCTTTCTTCATCGGAGCTCCTGCTCCTTCTTCTGCTCCTCCAACCATTGACAGCAACAACAATAACAACAACAACCACCACCACCACCTTCAGTTCTCTCCCGTCTTCGATGGCCGCTTGCAACTTTGCTATGGCGATGGAACAAGGCATTCTGACCACAAGGGCAAGGGAAAGAACTAACTTCCTCCAGGAACACCACGTTTATTTTCTTCCTGGTAAGACAAAAATAAACTCTCCTCATCTTTTTCTTTTCTTTCCCCATTCACTTCTTGTTTTTGTTCGGTATATACTAGTTCATTTTCCTGTTATTGTTTTCGATTGCTGCATATCAACTATGATTCTATGTTTTTTTAACATTCATTAAAAAGGACTAGTAGTTTTATAAAATGTAATTGATATTAATTTTAAAAATAAAACAGCAGTGAGACTTTATTTTCGTCTTACATCATACTTATTATATGACAGAGGAGGAGCAGCTAAATTAGCTGTCATTTTTTTTTCTTACTGGTTGACATGTTTATGCTTTAACACTGGGAAGCCTTTGAGGATATTTAATAATATGTGTTTGAGAGATAGAGAGAGAGAGAGTGCGTGTGTTTGGTTAATTTATTTAATGAATTTGAAAGAGGGTGGTCATGGATTGATGTGTTGAATGAGTGCATTGTGCAATACCAGGAGCCGTTTGCTTTCTTGGTAAGCATAAACAAGTTGGGCAGAGAGCATAGTTTTATGGGATGCTATCTGTTTTTATTTTTGTCTTACTGGTGCATGGATTGGCGTGAACAGCGTTTCCACTGTTTGTCTCCTTTTTTGTTCTCTCCTTGTCCTTGGTTCCCTTTCTCTCTGGCATGTGCCAAGTGTAGCTTTTTATTGTGCTAAACACAACAAACACCATGTGTGTGATACCACCTTAATCACTTTTGTGCCAAAACCAAAACAAAATTGCTTTAAGATCCCAATTCATTTTTTCACTCCCCAACCCTTCACTGCACATGACACGTCCCACAATTTCACTCCCCAATCGCATTCTCACCTTCTGCAACCATCTTCCTTTCATTTCGATAACAAAACCACTCATTTCGGACCTTTTTCATCTACTCAAACAACCTCCATGCACGTCCCACAACTTCACCCTTCAACCATAAACCATAAACCAACCCACTCATCAACTAAAATCATAAAAAAAATTATATATAATATCCCACACACATGCATACTATCTGTTGCTATGTAATAGTCTTTTACGGTTCCTTCACCCTAACCGAGAAAAAACATTTAATTATTTGATTTTTAGTGCAATTTTAAGTAATTTACCTATTATGCCCCTTTTATTCTTTTCTTTCCAAACAATTTTCAATGCATGATAAAAAAGAGTGTATAATTGAAATAAAAATGTTATCTTGAAATTTTAAAAATGACATAAAAAGAACAGATTTTCCTTAAAAATGATATTACATAGTGCAGAGGGAATAGCATAAAAATGGGGGATGTATATCTATAATTACAAGTGTGTTTAAATGATGCTAACTTTAAGAAAAATGGATGTAAATATATAGGTGACATACCATGAATGTTATAAATGTCTTTACGTGTGTGTGGTTCTTTTCCTACATTATTATATTAAATTCACATTGTATGTTATTATTGTTAGCATTCATTTGAACACAAATGACAGTGACACATCATTATTGGTTAACCATGTGTTAGAATTGTACTACTAATTAGCACATTAATGTTTTTTACGATACACTCACTTCTTTTGAAGTTAGCACTAATTGAACACGCATATTTTCATTCAAAAACAATACTACTATTACCTTTAACTTTTTTTTTTTTTTTTAAGTATTATGTGCATTGTCCACACGTAAAATAGACAGTGTACAAATTTTCAATAATATATCAAATCAGAAACAAATGTAATTTTAATTGCAAGTATAATTATCACTATCTTTAAGGAAAGTCGATGCAATTAATTCTCTCGGCATAATGGATGTATATAACTACTGTATGGCAAAGTACTGCTAATGATACATTGGAACAATGAATGATTAGTTCAGAAAAGAAAAGGGATAATGAAGAATTTTACATAAAATTTTACCAGAATTGTGCTACTAATAATACATTACTTTTTTTTCTATATTTAAAGATGTTTTTAAACTGTGATTATTATTTTGGTAGTATGAATAATAAATGTGCCACACCTCATTCCTTCAAGGCATGGTTCAAATCCAAAAATCCTTTTCTCTAAAATCTTTTATTTTAGGTTAATTCGTAGGACATTTCTATCAAGTTATTGAAAATAAGTTATTGAATATATCTTTCTTGTCTCAGCCAAAGATTTATAATTGAAGTTATGAGTAACCAATATATGGCAAATTTAATATGTTTAAAGTCCCTAGTATGTGACAAGTTTCTATTTTGAGTATGTAATAAATTATAAAACTTTGGTTTAAGTCATGGAAAAAGAAAAGTTATATTTCGTTCCTACTATTATGCTGAGTCTTTTAACTGATCCTGAAATGTTATCTATAACATAGTGAACATGTGAATCTGTTTTAACTTTATAGACACGTGAACAGTAGAACCGACTTAGGTAATATAGGGGACATAATACAAATATTTAAATTATTAGGTACCTAATTTGAAAAAAAAGTTATTGCGTACTAAAAACTAAAATTAAATGCATGTTGGCGAGCTAAAACTTGTTTTTAAGTCTTAATACCTCAAAAAATGAATCTATTATTTTCAACTGCTTGAAGTTTCCACATCTATTGAATATATGATTAAATTAAGCATTTAAGCAAATGCAAAGGATTGAATTAAACTTAAACAGTTATATAAGATGATAAAAAAAGTAGTCATTAAATAACCATCCTAATAAATAATAACCCCATAAGTAAACACACATAATATAAAGGAACAAAAAAGAAATTAAATAATATTATTTTCAATATTTTAAGAACATCCTATGAAGTTATTATGCCCATCTACTTTCTTTCTTTTGAGTCTCTTTAGACCCACCCTATCATTTTAAATGAGCACCTTGTCCTCAAGGCTGAATAGTGCCAAAAGAAGGAAAATGAAATGACTTAAGGATTTTATAGGATGATCTTAAAATATTAAAAATAGTATCTATGATATAATTTAGTTTTATTGCAATTTCCTTTATTAGATGTTGCCACTTGTAAGATTGCCATTCGTTAGGGTATGCACTGTATAGAGGGAAATGAGAAATAGGAATGTAAAAAACGTAATACAAAAAAGGAAAAACCTAATTTGTAGTGGTTAATGCACACAACATAAGCAATTTTGGTGGAAAAACCTAGGGGTGCAAGATATGAGTCCTTTTTGGCTTGTTGGTTCACAATGTTTAACCAAGTTGATGGACATATTTGGCATTTAGTGATTATATAAACCTTTTTTTTCTACACTTAATCTTTTTGTTTTGTTTTAAAGGTAATTTCTAAAATCAAATATGAAATTCATAAATGAAATGCTCACTTAAATATTTTAAGAATAAAGGACAAAGGTATCATTTAAAATTGTAGAGAATTAATTTTGAAAGATATCCATGAAGATATATATATATATATATATACACACACGCACACACACATACACATAACAGTGTAAAGGATTTGATGTCAAAATCAAATGCTCCTTGAGCTTTGAAGCAGGCAACAAGAGATTGAAACAGTAAAATCTTGCGCAGTTTCCATAACATCTTATGGAGCATACACTTTGTCTGAGAAAGAATGAGCATGACTAACTGTTTTTACCGAAAATTGAACATCTTTGGACCAAACTCTTAATGGGCTAAGATCTTGAATCTCTTGATGTACTAACTGAGTTGTGGAGAACACCAAAAGGTGGTTACTTCAGAATGACGCTTAAGTCGGTAAGCGAAAAAGATAACTGTGAGTATGTAAATATGAATATTGAAGAGTGAGTCTCCCTCTTGTGGTAATGTTTTGATGTAGCTTTGTCTCTTGGTTAATGATATAACCATATTAGATGGTCTTATGATGTTGTAACCAAATCCGTGGTCTCTTCCGCTTATGTTCAAAACAGGTAGATATGCTAACTAATCTGTGCACTTAGGTGATGGAATCTTCACATATGACAACCTTGTTGCAGTGCTAAGTGAACTGTAACTGAAGTTATACGCTTAATCTAAGTTAGAGTTCATTTTGAAATGAATGGAACTAGGAGTTGGATCACTTCAAGGCGCTGATCTTCTATACAGATTAGTTTCTTGATAGTATATGACTCGAAATCATGGTGTAGTTGTAAACCTTAGATTTTTCTTTGCATTCATTTTAGTGGTGGGGCTTTAGTCCTTGTAAGGTGCATTTAGGTTGGATCATCGTTTTTCTTTCTCACTTTTCATTAATTTCCTATTCTTCCTTCATGATTATAACTACAGATTTTGACCCAATGGACATCAGCCTCATGCTTGGAAGGGAGGTAAAACCAATGTATGGTGGAATTTGAAGCCTTAAAAGTTTTACATTTCAAAATTTAAGGATAGAGAAGTTGCTATGATGATTGAGATCTTTACTCTTACCTACCTCACCTTAAGTATGAGTTAGGACTACATGTATTGCACAGATTAGTTTTCAATAAATGAAGCATACAATTTTGAAAAGCCTCAAATATCGTTGACAGATGTTTGGGATTTTATGTTCTGGAGAAGTTAGTGTTGGAGAAGTGCAGAAAATTTATTGATCAGGGCAAGAAAGTGGTTCACTAGAAAGCAACGGTGAAGGTTGTGATGTTTTAAGTAAAAGAAATTGGTTAAGGAAAATGAAAGTTTTGGGACTGAGTGGATTCAGAATATCACATTATAGAAGCAAGAAGAGAAAAGTGGATTCTTGCTGAAAAATTTGAATTTGCAACAAAAAAGTATGGTATTTTCCTAGTACCATAAGAAGTGAATCCTAACCATTTTATATTATAAACAAAATGCAATAGATTCAAAATATAGACAGCTGAACAGAGAAAGACAAGGGAATAGCAGAAATTTCTGTTCAGTTTAAGGTGTCTTTGTTTATTCAACACAGTCTTGCAATAACTAGATTCACTGACCTTGCTGGTTGAATTTTGGGTTTTGATTTTAGGCCATATACATTAAAAAGGTCACTCATTTTTATAAATTATCATACATTTCTAAATTATGATAAACTGTTAAGTTTTGTAAGTTACTAATCATGCTCTTATTCAGTGATATTTGCTTATTGTGAATCACTGTTTTCTAAGGTGTAATTTGATGTTGAGGAGTTAAGTTAGACATAAAAAAATGCACATTATATGTTCATAGCTAAAAATATCTTCTGCAGTGTGGTTAACCATTGTCTATGCTATCTCTCTACTTTCCATAATCATATTGAAATTTCTGAATTGTTTTCTTATATAGGGTTACTAATATTTTAACATTTTTACAGGGGTTGTGGTCTTTGTTTTTTGTAGGAGCAGCAAGTTGTGTCCCCAGCTTGGCTTCTGCATAATGGAGGATAAGTTGCTGTCATCAAGTATTGTTGGTGTTTTTTTTTGGATCATTTTGAGTCATTCAATTACACTGAGTATTTGGATATCTATTAAGTTATGCTGCGTGCATAGTACTGTGTTATGGATAAATGTAAAAGAATGTTGCTTGAAGATATTTTCATTTTCTAAAATATTGATTCTGAAATTGCTTGTACCGTTTGGTTGGGAAAATCTGTAGGAAAACTAAACTTCAAATTTCTAGTGCCCTTTCCCATGGCACAGTTTTATAAAGGATAAAAAAAAAAATTCTTTTGGCAAATAGTTTTCTTCCCTAACAATTTCAGCATGATTAATTGTTGGCTCCAGCTGAGACTTTTGCTTATGATTTTGGTTGTGTTGATATGAATATTTGGGGTATTTTTGAGAAATTCTTTATAAATAGTTGTCAGGGAGAAAATTAAGTGCAAATGAAATCAATTTTTTCGTAAGGTAGACTATTTTTAACAAAGCAATTTGTAAAAGTTACTTACTAGGTTTCAACATCTGTTACTTTAACCTATATGTTAAATTTTACTTATAACAAGATTGATTTTCTTTATTATTTAGAAATGTAGATGAAAAATCCTTAATATCTTTTGTAAATTTGACTGTCTTATTTTTTCTGATTTAATGTACAACAACTAAACCAGTAAAATGGATTCGCGGACCATTTATTTTTATAAGTTTTTTTTATTTATTATTAAATGGATGTTACTTTTTGGTTTGCTAGGTTATATTTCTAATCATGATTTGTTTTGAAAATAATTATATATGTTTTTGAAATTTAAATCATATTGTAGAGTAAATTTTAATTCTAAATATAACAGTTTAATAATATATATGTTTCACTAATAAATATTATTTTTATCATCTGTAATTATTTTTTAGGTAGAAAATTTTGAAAAAAAAAAGAGTAAAATTTAATAAATTTATAATAGTAATTTAATTATTTAAAAGTTATAAAAGATTTAAATTTCACATAAAAATAACTTAAAAATTCTTTATATTTTCTGTTTGACTTGATCTTAGTCAGGACATTTTTTATTTAATTTAGTAAAACATTAATAGTTCGTCTAAGGTTAACTTTTTTTCACTAACTTCAAATAATTTTTTTACTAATGTTGGTATGTTTCTTTTAAATTAAAGTTAATTGTGATTTTTTTTTTGTATGCTTATCTTATGCTACTTATTCTCAATTAAAGTAAAGTTTCCTTAAACTAAATCGTTATGTTATGATTATCTTATACCAGTTTTTATTATTATTATTATTATTAATTGAAGTCCCACAGAACTGGATTATTATTTAGAAACATACGTGTTTACTTAAATTTCGGACATCGACATTGCTCAAATGAAATAGTGTCCAAAAAATGTTTTAAACTATTAAACTTCTCAGTTAAAATGTACTTTTAGACTTTTTGTTTCAATCAAAATTTTATTTTAGTAAAGGGGTGCATTTAGCAGCAACACTTCTTTCTAGTCCAGAATCACCTGCACAGGGAAGAAAAGCCCACACGGGAAGGTGAAGCAAGCCCAATAATAAAATCCAAAATTTAGATTGATCATGCCTTTTTGTCTCGAACCATATTTGAAACTGTGTTTCTTCTATATACACATGTAGAATTATAGACTCTCCATTTTCGTTCTTGGCCCTTGAATTCACCAAAAAGAAAAAATCTACAAATGAAAAGTGAATAATTTTCTATGAATAAGGAGTTATCGAAAGTGATTGCTGCAAATTGTGGTTGCTTTGTCGCAAATTGTTACTTTACAAAAACATAGTGTGTTGTTGTTATTGAAAGAAAAATATGAAAAAACAAATCAAAGTTTTTTGGTGTGTGAAGATCAGAAGCAATCGATATTATTCACTTTAAAAGGACAAAAGATATGAGAGCCACTTTAGCTTATAAAGACGGAAAAGAAAGGAAGAGCCTAGAGATACGAGCGAATTTTCTAAGCAAAATTCAGTGTTACTTTTCAAAAGAAGCCAAGAGAAATATTATAAGAAATCTTAGCAGATGCTAATAAAATAAAACCCATGATCTTGTATTGTAGCAGAATACATGAAAGAAAAAAGTTGCAGTGCAGTTTGCAGTTACCCCTCGTGGACGTGCTAATGAATTCAACAATAATTCAAGCTTCCAAGTTTTAAAATATGCATCTAAATGTTTGGTTCTCATTCTGACCCAATAATATAAGTTTGAACGTTAAATAATATAAAGGTCAAACGAGAAGCTCCTACAGACAGCAAACCAGAAGTAAAGGCCAAAAGCAGAAAAGTTGAGAGAAGTTTGATTTGGAGGATGCAAGTGCCACCTGAAAATGCTCGAAAATGTTAGAGTGATGATGCAAAACAGTAGAATTATAAGATAATCCTAAAGACCCTATACATAGTTGTTGCTTTTTTCTGATTAGTTTATATTAATTATGTCTTGTCCAGTGGTTGAGTCCCTCACTGTCACAAACTGTGCCGGCATAAATATTAGCATGTGGGGGCTTCTTCACCATTTGCTGTGTCCTATATTATTCCTCCACTTGGATGCATCTACCCTTGCTAAGGATGAGTAGGGTACAATAAAATAGAAGGAGACATGTTGAATTATAATACAAGGGACATACATGGCTCCTAATTCTATATAAAATCAGCAATGCATGATGCTTAATAAGAAAACAAAGGAATCATGAGTGGAACATTATGGAAAAACAAAGGCTTAAAAAAAAAGGACCTGTTTCTTGCAGGGTGCAAGCTTGTGTTCAATGAGTCACAAACCTCATTTCATTTCACGTGGATTGTATATGTAAGGTACATCATGTGACAAACAGATAAAGTTTGAAGAAGAAACAGCTAAGTACCTAATAAAATAACACCTATTATGAATCATTGTTTGTTACAGAAGAAAAACACTAAGGAAATAAAGGTTGGTTCTTTCTTGGAACCACCCTTCCCTTCTTCCCTTGCCCTGTCATCACAACTGTAATGTGTCTGCAATTTCTGATACCTATGTTGTGCCAATCGGGTAAAAACGATGACAACAAATTTCAGAACATTAATTTGCTTTGAAAATAGAGAGAAACATCTTTTTCCTGCAGAGTTCTTTGGTCAAAATGATTTTATTAAGTGTAATTAAGACAAAATTGACAAAAACGTCTTTTCTCCGAGTCTGGATAAAGGCTGTGTAGTGAAGTTAAAGCACTATAGTTTTCAAGCTGTATATTTGAAGCATTCTTTTCTTTTTTAAAGATTGTGGAAAACGATAGAAATGGAAAAAAATAGTATTACCTTTGCAATTCTTAAAAATTTGGAAGCCAAAAGAAATGGTAGTGTTTTTTTTTATAATAAAAAAATGAAGAAATAGAAAACAAGAAAATTTAAAAGATGATAAAGCAATTTGTAGAAACAAGAGAAAAGAGATTTACTTTTTAAAGTTATAGTACCACAATACTATATAGTTTTTAACTGATTAAATATGTTGGTAGTTTCTAAATTTGGATACAAAATTAAATTTATTTAAATTTTAATATTTTTATCTATAGATTTTAAAAATAAATAATATAGGAATTTTAATTTAAAAATGTTAATTTTTTAACATATTAAATGATATTTGAATTATAAACTATAAACAATTAAAACATCATTTAATATTGTCAAAAAAATTTAACCTTTTAGATTAAAAAGATTATATTTATTCATTTATAAAGTTCAGTAACTAACTGTATTAAAGTTTGGGACATAAACAAAATCTCATGTCAAAATTTAAAAATTAATATTTAATCATTTTTAATTTTATAAAATCATTCACCGTAAGGAATAAATATCATCTTATCTTAAAATAAAATATATATTAAATGAAAAAGTATATATATTCTACTATGTATATAAGAACTAATAAATAGTTGTTAATGTTAGACTTAAGTTCAAAGTTGAGCTAGAGTTTTATAATGAGCCAATCTTTTAGATAACACTGGTCAATGGTAAAACTTAAGGATTATTTTTGTTTTGAAAAGGAAAAAAGAAGAGAAACATGGTGTGGGAATCATATTTCACACCTTATTGGTGTAGTATCCATCCATATGCAAAAAACTACTAATAACTCTTTGATGGGCAATATGGTAGATTTGGACGTTGCTCATTTATTAGTTGACCCCAAATCAATCGCAACTTTGAATCATTGATTCAAGAACTTGATTCATGATGTGGTGTATTGAATTAATCAGACCTAAAATCACTTTCAAACACCATGGGATTAACATAAAAAAACAAAACAAGAATTGTGGACGTAGCTTCTCTTATCTGCTGAGATGGGCCATGTCTCCTTACATTGATGATTGAATGAAAGAAATGGCATGGAGGTAAATATTAGATAAGATAAAACATAACTATGACAACCTCATCCTAATCCATTGTACCCATGATGTAATACAATGGAAACTTGTCTGCTTAGACAATGACTAATTCAATTATAAAACATAAGACTCACCACCACCTTCTTCAACTCCCCATACTGCTTCAATCTCATGCTCTTCAGTGCACCATACATTTCATCCTAACTTTATTCAAACACATCTTTATAATATGCATAAATTTTTCCTGTGGTTTGACCCATTTGTAGCTGAAGACATCTTTATCATAAAAGTAATAATAATGTAACAGATTGGTTGGAGGGACAAAAGAGTGATTGTTTAGCAAAATACAAATGAAAAAAAAAAAAAAAAATTTGGTTATGTGGTTCTTCACTTACACAGATCAGTGTTATTCAATAGAAAAAAGTTATAAAACGAATCGTTGTGGAGCTTGAAGTTTTAGAACTGTGTTTTGGGGGTTAAAAGAAAAGATCTTGGAGGATAGGAAGGGATATTTGTGAAATGGGTGGTAGCTGTTGAGTTAAATGATTAGAAATAAAGTTCTCACCTACAACCTATCAATGTGATAAACAAAAGGATATCTACTTTTAGACTTTTTACATAACAAAAGAGTGATTTTCCCAATCATATAACAACATCATTATCAACAGCAACAAAAAAAAATGGCTAAAATTTTGCAAGTGTTTTAGAACGAAACAGCTGAAGATTTTTATCTGCAACCTCAGAAAAAAGAAAAGAAAAAAAAGTCGAAATTTTGGCTTCTCTGCTTCTTTCTTTCTCCTTTTCATTACGAGGGGTGGGTCGGTGTGGGTTATCAATCCACACAGGCTGGTGATCTGTGAAATTGAATTAGTAGGCAATAATGTCCAAAAAGCACAATCTCAATTACGTCACCAAATAATTCTTTTAATAAAGAATAAAAAAGATACATCTAATCTAATATTTAATGATTGAGAAACTTATAAAAAAATAGTAAGGTTGCATAATATGATGATAATCATACAATATTCCCACTTGTTTTTAACTCAAGGTATCTATGACTAAGAATCTATAGTAAGCTTTTGGAATACTAAGAGGTTTTGAGAATATGTTTTTGTATTATTATGAAAGTGTTGATTGATGATATAGGAAAAAAAAAAGTGAGAGAAAGGAATTTATGAAGCATGTAAGATGATAGGATGATGAGAGAAGGGAGAGTTTTGGAGTGATAAAGAAGAGGTATGTGAGTGAGAAAGTGGAAGTGTGGTGTATTAAAGATGAAGAAGAGGGGACCATTGAGTGTATGAAGAGGACATCATGTGAGCTTTAAATAAACCCATACATACTATGTATCAATTCCCAACCAGCAACCTCAACTAATCTTCTACCTTCACCCAATTAATGTTTTCATATTACTTTTAAATACCTTCAACTGTGTGTCCCCCCGACCCACACATAATAAACCATAATCACAAAAACTGTTTTAACAACTAAGCTAAGCTAAGCAAACAAGCCGCCACTAACTTAAGCTACTTTCGTATAAACCTTTTTTTTTTCACTCAAGCTGTTTTTTTTTTTTTCTAGGAATTCTCCCAGTCATCCTTATTCCTAAGTTAACCATGTTTATAAGAATCTCATGCTCCTGTTGTAAATCTAAATAGTGCACATATTTTTGTTATATATTGGCTATTACCTTTCCGCGTGCAACTGACATTAGGTTTGGATGTTGAAAAAGTCTTCATTAAACATATTCAATATATTTCAGTACATTATAACTTTAATAATGTACTAACACACTTTAATAATGTGTTACAAGGAAAAGAAATAATTATTTTGAAATGGACAAAAATGGCATATAATTTATATTTAAAAGTTATTTGAACCAATACACATAATTAAAAGTTTGAAACATAATATTCCATAATGTACTTACTATAGTGATTTAATGCTCCATACAAATACTTTCTTTATAATGAAATACATAAATAATATTACTTTAGCACGTAAAAATATAAACTCTGACGATTTTAACTAGCAGAACTGTCAATAAAAAGCTCGTTCGTTTTTAGTCAATTTTGCTCCTTCGTTGAGTGTGCACACGTGTTAATTCAAAATCCAATCAGCTCGCAGACAATAAATATTATACAACTTTTTTTTTTGCCAAAAGATAAATATACTGTTGGAGTGCTCTAAGAAGTTAATACTCCACTCCGCTTATGGTGGCCTGTAGCCACTTTTAGGTGTGGTATGAATAGCTATCTGAACTGTTCAAAAATTCAATTAACTTGATTCAATTCCACCACAAAATCAGAGTATAAACCGAATATTTAAAAAGTTGTAGTTGGGTTCATTTAATAAACAAGCCAAGATTTTCGGCTCCACCTTCATTCCTTAGCTCGAGTCTCGATTGAACAGTTTACAAGTTCACCGACAAGTAACTTGCAAACCAATTTGACTCGCTTCAGGCCCACCAAAACCTTCAAACGACAAAAAAGTAAGTGCAGGAACAGGTATTGCATTTCGCATGATTGACCTCATCCAGAAGTTATTTAAAATTACAGAAGCAAAGTACATTGCTCATTTAACTCGAGAAAAATATATCACAAAGGCAAACCAAACTGATACCTAGAATATTCACAGAGATCTGATAAGGGCAGATGACTACAAACTTAAAGCTCTTACATGATCATCCTAGTTGCAGGTGTGCACTCTTACAAGCATTGCCTCAAATTAAAAAAACCAGCAGATGCATTCAGTTTTCAGTTTAAGCATGATAGGTGAATGATTTGCAGTTCCCTTCAGTAACTACTCGAGTCTGGGCCACACTTTCTGAAGCCGGGAAGAGCAAGTTTCCTGCAACCAAGCTGCTTCCACTTCATGTCTGCCCAAAGAAAATTTGAGTTTCCAGATTCCTTCCTTCTATTAAGAATTTGAGCTTTCCCCTTTTAAATGATTCTACATTTCCTGAAATTTCCATTTCCAACAAATATGTATTAGTTCTAAACTTTCATGAAGTAAACAACGATGTAACATTGAATTAGAAGAAACATCATTAGGTAAACAAGGAAACAATCAGAACATAAAAACTAAGCAATAGTGGTGAAATTCTCCAGGTAAGCTCGCTGGCAAAAAGTACATGGCAAATGCATTTTATACACCCTCCATTCCAATTGATACAAATAGCAAACCGATTAGCAAGGCAGATTCGTCATAGAAATACACAGTCAAGCAGCCCCCACAAAAGCAATTAACAAAAACAAAACTGAAGTGAAACAAACAGTAAACAGCCCTTGACTTCGAAACTTCAGAGAAAACTAAACAAGAAAACATGTATTGCTTGATTTGATTACTTTGTCGTCGAAATTCTATCCAATTTTGAAAGTTGTTTTCAAAAACAAAATAAGAACAAAACTTAAATACAGTTTCTGAAGTGTTTATGGTGTTTTTCTCCCATTCGAATGAGTTTCACCTCGGTAATCTAATAATAAAGTCTAACAGTAAACACCAATGCAGATTACCGAGACCAAACTACAATTTTCATCAGAGAATGACCAAAAAGCACCTAGGAAAATGCATGTAGGTTTTATCCACCCAAAAACTGAATGGCATCACATATCCTTCTCCAGCTTTAGGTGTTCTCTGTTCAAGTATTCAAGCGACAAAACACATCCAAAATGCGGTTAGAAGAAAAACAAATTTGAGGAAAACATAAAACTAAAATAAAAAGGCCATATATCTCAAAACAAAGGGAACTCACCAAATTAACATATATACGAATAATGAAGTTCAGTACCTGAAATGCATCAGAACGAATTCATCTCAAGGCAATAAGTCCTCCTCTTGACAAGCATTGTAGCAGCTGTCCTATAAGGCTCCTCAAAGGCCGTGGATACCCAAGACAAATCAGAAGCCTCCTTCTTGGCGGCGTTGGGGGATTGTTCACTGGGCCTAATGGCAACAAGCGTGGCACCCTTCAACACAACCCCATCGGGCAACTCGAGGTGCGGCGCGTACCACAGCCTCATGTTGAGCGCCGGAACGAGAGTCCTCTTCGACGCAGAGGACGCCGAAAGGGGCTTCACCCTCAGCTCCTCAAGCTGTTCCCGGTTCATGTATAACACTCCCTGCCCATCAGCGTCGGTCAAGACCAAATTGTCGAGAGTCCCGTGCTCTGAAATTATAGGCTGCAGAAGGTAATGTCTAGCTGAGGCGGCGATCAGGGAGCTTATGGTCCAAACCACGCGCAGTTTAAGGCCGCCGTTGGTGTAGAACGAGTCGGGTATGCTTCCATTGTCGTCGGTGCAATTGGTGGCGGTGGCGGCGCTGTCGGTGAGGTCTTTCGGGTGAAAGACAGAGGAGGCGCCAAGGATAACGCAATTATCGAGGGTTGATCCGAAATCTGCACGCCATTTGAGGAGGACACCGTCTTCGATGCCAAGCTCGCCGCTGGGGAGCTCGATCCGGAGGAGGCGAATCTCGTTGAAGTTTTTGAGGACCTGAGTGGGGGAGTGGTGCGTGACGCCGGCGTCTGAGTCATCATCGGTGCCGACGGCAAGGGAGGAGGATGGGGTGGGGGAGGAAGAGGAGGGGCGTTTAGGGCCGAGGAACTGGCCGAGGGTTTGGATGGGCTTAACGATTCCGCCGAAGACGAGGCGGAGGAGGTTCCAGAAAGGGCCGCGGGACTTGTCGGAGGCGGCGGAGGAGGAGGAAGAGTCGTCGTCGGAGATGACGCAGTCGACGCGGACGACGACGTTTTCGACCTGGGGGACGAGGGAATGGAAGCGGCGAGAAACGACACAGCAGCGGCCTAGGGCTTTTACGTCGCCGATCTTGTTGAAGACGAGGAGGAGGAGGGAGTCCGGGAGGCGGTCGAAGTGGTCGATTTGGGATGCATCGGGTTCCGGGAAGATCCGGCACGCTAGATCTGCGCGCTGAGAGGACATTGCACAGAGAGAGCAGAGAAATTGGGGAAATGAATTTACCTGATCCGATCGCAAGGGTTTTTCAATTTAGGGGTTCGTTTGCGTCAGATCTACCAACGTCTGAAGCCTGAACAGGGATAAGCAGAGATTGAAAGAGAGCGAGAGAGAAAGAGAGAGAGATTGGAAGCGATGCAAAATGAGACTGCAAATGGTGGGTTGTGGAGACACATCCACGGTTTTCGTTTTGTCTTTACATATATGAGAGAGAGAGAGAGAGAGAGAAAGAAAAAAAGAGAGAGATATTATGCGCGTCGAGGAAAAAGGTGGATCAGTGGTAGAGGGTGTGATTGTGTGTCATCGCATCATTCTTCCTCTCTTCTCCTTTTTCTTATCTTCTGTTAAGCACCTTCTCTAACTCCACTCTCTCCCCTCTAATTTCATCAACTGCACAAAATTATTTATTTCTCCATCTAATTCACACACCTCTTTCTATCTTCTTTTCTATTTTTCAAATCCACAATTAACACACTCTTCTCTCTGCTTTATTCTTTCTTTAATTATCTAAATTCATATTCAAATTTTCATATGATGGAATCTGAAAATTTTCAAAATATTATTTTTTTAATAAACTAATACATTAATACATCATAATGTTAAGTTAAACCAATACCACAGATAATTAATTTGATAGGTTGACTGAATAGTTCGACCAACTTTGCCATCAGTTATTGGAAATAATCCCTGTAACTGAAAGTTTGAGTTCTATTCTCATTATATGTCTTCTCTACCATCTCCAATCAGACTACTTTTCAATTTAATAAATATAAAATATTGTGACATTGATTTTTTTTACGAACTCAATTAAAAAATAATTAAGCGAATAAATTTATCATTGTTAATTTAAAACGTATTTTTAACTATATTTATCAATAGTTTATTGTTAATAAATTTATATTTTTACTATCAAACTAATTAGGAATGACAAAGCGGGTCAGCCTGATCCGTTTTGGTCTGTTTCGCGTTTTGGCCTGCAAAGTGCGGGCTGGGTTGGCGCACCCCTCATTTAATTTTGGGTTCACTTTTTTGACCTGTACTGTTCTGCGGGTTGGCCCGCATTTGTGATGAGTGAATTTTTTTTTGTTGAACAAAATACTTTTTTTTTTATAATAATTGATATTCATTTTTTATCAAAATAATTCTAATTAGTTTACCTAATCAAAGACAAGAAAAATTACAAAGATTATAGCTAAAGTACAATAGCAACATGTTACCTTACAAAATATATACTTAAAAATGCATAAAAATATATTTCATATTCAAAAATTAAAATCATTATCTTATATACAATTTATATACAATAATTATACAAAATAATAACAATACATAATAATAAAACAAATGATGTGAAAACTAAAAAAATGAGAACATATAATTTAGTAAGCGGGTCAGCAGACCAGCCCGCCTCGTCTCGCCCCACCTTTAATCCGCGCGGGCTACGGACCTATACGGGACAGGCCATTGCGGACTAGCGAGTTCAACATCCCAGCCCGCCCTAAATCGTCATCCGTACTAAAAACTAATTAAGTTTCATCTACTTTTGGTAATCTTAAAATTTTCAATTTTAAGTCATGATTATTTTAAGAAAAACTTAATTATTAAGGAATGAATTAAATTATGTATAATGCCAAAACAGTATGGAAAATTGGTACAATAATTAATTGAAATTGACATTAAAACCTAACACAATATTATAATGGATAACTTAATTCTCTTCACATAAAATGTGGATTTATTTATACATGTACACGTTTTCTTCGTCTCAAAAGGCCGGAGTCGTTGAAGTTACGAAGAGTGTATGGTTGATAGTAGTGTTCCATAAATCACTTCTAAGGTCAAATAATTCGATATTGCTCACAATTTTGATGAATAAAATACAAAATTTCATAAATTTACCTGTAAAAAGTTTTTAAAATTTCACCACCAAAATTAAAACGTATAGGGTATACGACGTAGTATTTAACCAATCGAACACAAAAAATATTGTGACCATGAAAATAAGTAGAAAATAAAATTATTTATATTTTTATTGATCATTTTATTTATTATTGTTAATTAGTTACAATTGTAAGAAAGATAATTTAACAATTAGGTATCTACGATAGATCTTGTTTTTCTTTTTCAAATATTTTATAATAATAAGTGAAAAATAATAAATTTATTATTAGAATTATAAAATTAAGTATAAATAATGTTTTTAACTTTTATTATAAGTAGTTTTATTTTATTTTGTAGATAAATGTTCAATTAATCAATGAGTAAGTTTAAAAAATAATTAAATTAAAAAATATTATATTTAAGTAATAATAACTTAAAGGTAATATTAATAAATTAATTATTTTAATTAAAAAAATTATTTAAAGAGTAAAGAAAAAATAAATATAAACACTAAAAAAAATATTTAGGTATAATTTACAACATAATCATAATCATTGTAAACTGAATCGGTTATACTCGACAATACTTGCATCTTGGATCAACATGACAAGACTATTCCAATTTAATTTTTGATCCAAATCGATTTAATGAGACATTTTGCTATCGATTAAACTAAAACTTTCTTAATGAAGTGAAAATTCAAATTTTGTATATTTTTTAAGTATTTAAAAATCTTTATTTCATTCATTTGAAATACATTTCAAAATTTCTTAAATTTTAATTTATTTATAATTATTTTATCTAGATAAATTAATTTAATGTAACAAAATTTAAATTATTTAAATAAATGAATATCCTTCTAAATTATCATATTCAAATACAGGATAATGTAAGGGATAAAAATGAATTATAGAAAACATGTACTTTAATACACTAAAATTAAAGGTTTTGTTGATTTGAATTAGAAATAATGAGCTGGTTTTGAATTGATCAAAATTAGTCTGGTGAACGTGGTTCTAATACACCCTGTTTCTATCTCATGAATCCGATCCTTTACTTTTATTTTATTCTCAGTCTCTCCTACCAACAAATACTAAAAATTAAATTTCTACAAAGCTGAAACTGTTACCTGATTGATGCATTCGAATCATGAGTGTAAGTTGCTTAGTATATTATATTAGTATCCTATTTTTTTTAATGATGTATAAAATAAAAATCAATTAATTAATGGGAATTAACCAGGAAGTGGGAAATAAGTGAATGGAATTTGTTCTGATATCAAAGAATGTTCAGTTTTCACACAAATGGAACATTAAAGAAAAAGTTTATTCTTTACAAGTGGTATCTGTTTAAAGCTTTTAAAAATTGTTGAGAAATTCTTTCAATTTGCTGCTGCCTTTTGCACACACTCAAAAACTATTTAATCATGGTTAGGTAAAAATATTAGAAGACAGTTTTCTCAAACTAGAAACCTGGGCTTTTGATTCACACGACCAAAACATTGAAGTCTCGTAAAATGTCTAAAAAATCTGGTTATGTACTGAATATACTAAATGTTTGGGTATTTTTTAAGCAAATTTTCTCACTGTGCATTACTTTGAAGATTTTATCTGATGTTAAACAACTATATGACATTGTTATATATATAATTGATTTGTCTATCTGTAGGGTGTAGTTATGACCTAAAACTTGTTCAAAAGCATAAAAAATACATGTATTTTGTATCCCAATTAGGAATCATAAACCATGTGCACTTAGCATTCTTCTCATAATTTAGATTTGGATCCAAGAAATCACTAACTAAACCAGA